>Ga0265294_10000914_pt1 | contig 39816 bp, 43 predicted proteins | sample MunlanPumphouse3_FD_192504 | JGI IMG/M metagenome (GOLD analysis project Ga0265294, IMG submission 192504) | Groundwater microbial communities from a municipal landfill in Southern Ontario, Canada - Pumphouse #3 | ecosystem: Environmental > Aquatic > Deep subsurface > Groundwater | place... | reverse complement strand
ACCACCTCCCAAGGAGGGGTCAAGCCAAGGGCCAGTTGGAAAATTTCGATGTCTCTCATAGGGATATTTGGCTACTCATTTGGGACCAAAGATTCAACCCCCTACCCACGTGAAACAGCGAGGAACCTGTCTCCTTAATCCGCTTTCAATCTAAAGCGGTTATCTTTGAACGATGCTTATGGCGTTTCGAGATGGAGGTGTTGAGTCGAATTGAGCAAGAGAGCTGAACGATGGCCATATTCGGTCCGTCCCTTCAACTTATTTGGTAATGCACTGTTTGAAACGGAATCCTCGAATTCGCCCGGCTTGGGATGTCAATTGAATCACTGGGTCTGCTTTTCGTCTAATTGTTTTTATGAACTATTATTTGAACAATTGAATCCTGAATTTTGGGGACAAGATCATCAATCTTTGAGGTTTGCAGTGAAGGCATAGAGCTATTATCCTTGTTTCCTAAAGAAGAAATTAAGGCTGATACATATGCAGATTTGACCGCATAATTAACATTCTGTGGGATATCTAAACCATTTTCTGTTATTAATGCTTTTAATGTAGACGTTATTACGCCAACGACCTCTCCCTTCATGTTTAATAAAGGTCCTCCACTGTTACCACCTTGGATTGGTACTGTTGTTTGTATTAGTCTTGGATCATCTTGAATGCCAGACAAAGAACTTATAATTCCATCTGTTATTTTTTGTTTATTCCCCATAACATCTGGCTTTGGGAAACCGATGGTAAAAACTTCTTCGCCAAGTTTTGGTTGGATGGTGGATATTGGTATGCCTTGCGGTTTAGTTCTTTCAACATCTTTTAATTTTAAAATTGCTAAGTCATTATATTTGTCGGAAATAAGTATTTCTGCAGAATATGTATCTGTCTCAATGGTATTAAATCGAACTTTTATATTATTTTGATCTTCAACAACATGAAAATTAGTCACGATAAAGCCATTGCGAGTAATCCAACCTGTACCTGTGTACATGGTTTGGGCAACTTTTTCTAGAGTCGCCCAGACCTTTCTGTTTTTGTTGGTAGGTAGCTGTTCAGCAATAATAATTTTTGAATCAGTATAGCCTTCTTCTTTGAACTGATAGTACCATTTTTTCCAATAAGGTTTAATCCCCTCAAATGTTGCAGCATATGGTGTGGTTCCGATATATTCTAGATTGACAGGCGTAGGTCCACCGTAAATTTTAGCGCCTGATGGATCAGACTCAAATTGAACAGTAATGGTTGTTGCACTACTTCCTTTTTCTAGGATCGCCCAAACCCGCCTGTCTTCATTGACAGGAGTCTGTTTTGCAACAAAGATTTCTGAATCTGTATAACCTTCCTTTTTGAACTGATAGTACCACTTATTCCAAAATGGATTAACACCATTGAATGATTCAGTAAATGGTGTTGTGCCCATATATTCAAGACTGACAGGCGTAGGTCCTCCGTAAACTTTGGCACCTGATGGGTCAGACTCATATTGAGTACTAATAGTTGTTGTGCAACCTTGTAACATAAAAAATGAAAGTAAAAATGGTATTATACTAAAATTAAGAAAAGATCTGGGTTGGTATTCTTTCATTTGTTCACCATATCCTAACTTCTTGAATCTGTTGTATTTATGTTGCTTTAATACTGCATTTATTTTTTAAATTATCAACAATATTGGTATATTGGTGCCTGATAGATGCAAAGAGGATATAGATTGTGATTGATTACCGAAGGGCCACCCTAGCCAGAACCCTCCTGTCAGGATAAAGCCGAAAACAGCCGGGATGATGACCGGGATGGCGGCAACGGCCTATTTGACTATGAACACCACCATGGGCCAGAACGGCATCTTGATATCGACCACTGTTACCTGGGTGTTTTGTTCGTTTCCCATGTGCATTCCCTTGGAGGTTTGCGATTGCATTGGTCAGATATTTTTCCCGCGCATTGCTCTTTTCCAAGACAGTTTCAAAATTTTACCAGCATAATTGCTCCGAAGTTCTGTAATACGCAAGGGGGGATGCCCTATTTTCTGGGTGTATCGCGCTGAATGCAGCAGGCTGGCGTTGGCGGGATGGAGTCCTGTTGCATCAAGGGGTTCTGACCTTGTTTTTTGCTTCGTCCCCAATAAACTGCTGATGATGGTTGACAAGATCCTTTTAAGACTATAATTCTAGTCATTATAAATATTTTAGCCCATAATACATGTCATTATGTCCAAAAGACCTCCTTCCATTTCCGTGCGGCGCGGGCTGCGTAAGCTCGGAGATGATCTTCGCAAGGCACGTTTGCGCCGACGGCTTAAAATGACCGTGGTGGCTGACCGTGCCGGTATCAGTCGTGAAACCCTGGCCAAAATCCAGAAGGGTGATCCCGGGGTGAGCATGGGCAATTACGCCGGAGTCATTTTCGCCCTAGGCCTTGGTACCCAGTGGATGGAGTTTGCCGATATTCGCAACGATCCTGCCGGATTGGCCCTGGATGAGGAAAACCTCCCCAAAAGGGCCAGGGGGCTCAAATTGTGAATACTACCGTAGCAACCCGTATGCTACGCCTTTGAGAGCAGGTTTATGTCCAAAGAAATTTTTGTATATGTGGACTTGATGGGAAAGCCATTTCTTGTGGGCAGACTTTGGGTTCATACCGGCAGAGCCTAGCAAACTGCCACCTTTGAATATGACGCTTCCTGGAGAACGGGGCCGAACAGGTTTTCCCTGGAACCGGCATTGCAACTCAGGGAAGGAACCTTTCATACTGATCGGGCACTTTTCGGGGCCATAGGCGATTCCGCACCGGACAGATGGGGAAGGGTTCTGATGGATCGAAGGGAGGCCCGATTTGCCAAGTTAGAAAACCGGACCCCCCGTATCCTGACAGAATCGGATTATCTGTTGATGGTCAATGACGTAGCAAGACTGGGAGCCCTTCGGTTTGCGGAAAAGCAGGGGGAGCCTTTTTTGGCACCGGATTCTCAAGATCCGATTCCCCCATTTTCCAACTAGGGCGACTTCTGGGAGCGTCGGAAAGGATTCTAGCACGTACCGAACTCGAAGAGGATCTCCGCGAGTTGGTCGGGCCGATGTTCTTCTGGAATACGGGGCCGAGGCTGGCCGAGATTTGACGGAGTTATGGCGTCGGATGGTTTTCAATATTATGGTTTCCAACGTGGATGACCACCTGCGTAACCATGGTTTTCTGCACGACGGTCGAAACGGTTGGCGGCTTTCACCTGTTTATGATTTGGAACCGACCCCGGCCCAGGTCAAGCCACGTATTTTGCATACACGAATAGATTTTCATGACGGCACCGCGTCACTTGAAGCTGCCTATGCGGTTGCCGGGGAATTTGGATTGAATGCCAAAGAGGCTGCAAAAATCGCTCAGGAAGTGGGTGACGCGACCAGAAATTGGGATAGGGAAGCCTCCCGGTTCGGGGCGGAAAAAGAGGAGATCGAATTTATGCGTTCTGCATTTGAACATCGGGACTTGAGAGATGCCCTTGGATGAGTAGGGTTAATCGAAAATTTCTCTGACCAGGGAGTGTTTCACAGTATCGTACAGCCAGAATCGTCTGAAATATGAGGTTGCACAACGCCAAAAGGCCGACTTTAATAAAGTCGGCCTTTTGGCGTTTATCGGGATGATGAGTCCTCTCGCGTCACGGCTTCTTGACCTTCACGAACGAAGCGAACCGGGGGGTGCCGTTTTTGGAAAACCCATAGTGCTTGAAGGTGACCACAGCCCCGATGCGGGGGGCGTAGTGACGCTCGTTCATGGAAAATCCCGAACCCAGCTTGAAGATAATCCCGTTTTCAAGCTTTAATGTCAGACTGCCCATGAGCCCGGTGTACTTCCCTTTGCCCGGTGTGTGTCCCATGACTGTGCCATCCATATACTCAATATGTTTGATTTTCAGGACCCTTTGCCCTGATCCGTCGCGGTAGGGGATGGACGGGTCCTTGATGATCACCCCTTCGCCGCCGTCTTTGGCTATTTTTTTGAGGAATTGTTGCACATGTTCATGCCCCGTGCATGGCTGTTGGGCGATGATATGCACATTCGTGGCATTATGCTGGTCGAACCATTGCTGGGCCTTGTTCAGGCGGGTGGGGAAATCACCGGGAGCGTGGGGGACTTCGAAGATATTGTAGGAGATGGTATACCATTGGGGAGAAGGGTTCTGGTCCATGACCGTGGACTGGACGTTTTGAAAATTTCCCCGCCCGGCCCAGAGTTCGCCGTCCAGCTCAAAGGGTGGAAATTGGGCTGTAAACCATGACGGGATATGGATGAGGGTGCCCTCTTTGCTCAGTAGCCGCTGTCCGTCCCAGTATCCCCGGATGCCGTCGAGTTTTTCGCTCATATACCAGCCCGTGATGGATTCATTGCCATGATAGGTTTGCGGTGTCTGCAGTTCCGGTGAGGCGGCGGCAGTGAAGGCGGTGGAGAGCAGGCAGAAGGGGATGATCAGAAATAGAAAAGAACGGGGTACATCGCGGTAGTACTTCATGGGGCCTCCGGGGGTAGAGATGAGATGGCGTAGCGGAATCGACGAGCCCGAATGCTAGATTGTCCCGGGCAATGTAAGTGATTCCAGGGTATCCCTATGAAACAGGGATTTGAAATATGTCAAGGATGGATGATAATTTTGGAGTTGTTTGAGCTTTTTCGTCGTGGATGTTGGCAGATGCTGCCACGCCTTGGAAATGTCGATATCCCGGGAGCGCGGGCGTCTCGCCCGCTTTTTTCAAATCGTCATTCATTCTATGCATCATAAAGGATTTTTATGGACGAATCATCTTCGATAAAGGGAACCTCCCTCCTATCGTATACCTTTGGATTGTAATGTCTTGTTATGTTCAACGAGTCGCAACTATCAGTATTGAGACAGCCTTTGGAAATGCAAGCAGTATGTCCTGGGAACGCCGACCTTTGGGTCGGCTTTTCGAGCACGGGAGAAAACATTATGCTCGCATCTTTTTTCAAGCACTTTTTTCATTGGTTTGTTCCTATACCAGAAGCGCGTTGCCGAGCAGACGCTCGGCGTTCCCAGGAAAGAAACGCATCCGCGCTGGATCATTTATAGGACCGTTGTTGTGTCATCATTTTTGCGTGAAGATGCGGGCGGGACGCCCGCGCTCCCGGAGATTGTCGTGGAATGAGTGCGATTATGGGGGGCGACGACGGGTAGAAAAATATTTTGTGAAAAAACGAACTATATAATTGACGGACCCGAAAATGCGTCATATTGGTTGGACCAATTAAGAGGAGATGTACAAGGGCTCAGCCAGCAATTTTCGGTTCACAATGCCCTGAACGAGGAGGACTCCATGAAGGATATCTTGAAAAAGTACTGGTTTTTCATAGGCATCGCAGGGGTTGTTCTGGGGGCGTTTATGCTTCCCGGCCTGGGACGTTTTATCCGGGACTGGAAGATTCTCAAAATTGGTATTTTTCTGGCCTTTATGCTCACCGGCCTTCAGCTGGAGACCCGGAGCATCGGGGAACAGTTTAAAAATGTCCGGGTGCTGGTTGCCTCTTTAGGGTCTTCGTTGATTTTGTTTCCCTTGATAACCGTGGTGCTGGTGCGGGCCTTGCTTGGTTCCGTCCCGGATTTCGTGATCGGGGCAACACTCATTGCCGTTGCGCCTGTCACCGTAGCCTCGGGCACGGTTATGACATCCATTGCCATGGGTAATGTGCCGCTGAGTCTGTTTATCTGTATCCTGGGCAACTGCCTGGCTATTTTCACCATACCCTTTTCACTGGGCTTTTTGCTGGATACAACCCAAGGCATTGATCTGCCGGTCATGCACATGTTGGTCAATCTGCTGCTCACGGTTTTGCTACCCACCCTGGTCGGACAAGGGTTCCGGCTTCATAAGCAGGTTCGGGCTCAGGTTGTGGTGTACAAGAAGCAATGTTCCATTTTTTCCCAATGCATCGTGCTTCTGATTATCTTTAACGCGGTCTCCAGTTCGTCGGGAAAGCTCACCGGCGTTGGCGGACAACTCGTGTATATTTTTCTTTTCATGATCGGTCTGCATGTATTGATTCTGGGTATGAATTATCTCATTTCACGGATCATGCATCTGGATCATCCGTCCACGGCGGCCTTTACCATTCATACTTCCCAGAAGACCCTGACCATGACCTACGTGGTCTGGTCCGGTTATTTCATGGCTCTGGCCCCCATGGGACTCATCCCGGCCATTGCCTACCATCTGACCCAGATGATTATGGATACGTTCGTGGCCAACAGGTTCAGGGATGCGGCCATGCATCGGCTGGATGTGAGTGCGGCGCAGGTAGTGGCTTCGTGAGGAGCTTGGGATACGGATTGTAGGCTGTTGTAAGATGGGTATCTATCTGAATATGCGGCACAAAATGAGGCGTCTTTTATGGCGCCTCTTTTTTTGTACTATGGGTTTTGTGAATCGAATGCATCAAGACGGCCGAATGCTTCTTCCCAAGGTAGTCGGCTCCCGGCTTGTTTCATTTTTTGATAGGCTTGCCGGGCTGTTGCGCTAGTCAGTTGGCCATGTTCGATCATCTTTTCCACGAGCCAGATCATTCCGTGCACGGTAATATTCGTTTCCTCGGCGGCCTTGCGTAATGCCTGATCGCCGGTAAGCAGAGGGCAATTTTCTTGAACCGCCAAGGCTAGTGTCAGGCAATCGTACCGGCTTGGTCTTTTATATTTTTGATCAAGCTCCATGGTAAACAAGATGGATTGGGCAGAGAGCTCCAAGAGGTGTAATCCGTGTTTGAGGAAGTGGGCGTAGGTATCTCCGAGTTCATCGTGGTAGAGCATATCAGGCATACAGAAAGTGAAAGGAAGCTTGAATATTTTTTCTACGAGATCGGCTGCTTCGATATCGATGAGGATATTCGCATCGTTGATCAGCATTTGCATACCAGGAGTTCCCCTGATTGTAGGCATCTGGATTGCCGGAATGCGACCAGAGGCATGGACAGGAGCTGTGCCGCCTTGGATTCCCCGAAATAGCTTTCAGCCAGTCCGCGATATACCAATTTTTCAAAGAGAACAGTTTGTTCGGAAGGATACGGCAAACCGGGTTCTCGTTTGCGCCAACCATTCCTGGAAAACTGTCGAAAACAATCCTGGTATTTTTTCTGGGAGATGATCGCAGCTTGCCAGGCACGGACCAGACAGCCCTGCATGCTGAGCCCATAGGCGTGTTTGAGTAAAAGGAGTTCTTTGGGGTCGAGATTTTTGCGGTGCATGCCGAAAGATTCGATGATGCTTTCTTGGGGAAGAAGCAATGCACCGGCAAAGTGGTGACAGGCCTTTTCTTCATTCAGTTCCGGAGAAAGTTTGTCTTTTATGATCAGGTGTCCCAATTCGTGGGCCAGGGTGAAGCGCAATCGGTCACCCGGCCAATGGGCACTGACCACGATGAGCCGTTGCCCATTGGCTTGTGCCGAGAATCCGTCAAAAGTCTCATCTCCGTCGGTGGAGGTAACTACCACGATGATTCCCTTGGATTCAAGGGTGTCGATCATGCACTGAATGGGACCCTGCCCCAGATTCCATGCCCTGCGTACGGCAGCAGCTGCGTTCTCGATGTCTTCCCCGGAAGTGATGGTTGCGGGCAGTGATTCCGGGAGCTGAAAAGGCTTGATAGGCAATTCTGGATAGAGGCCCAAGAGCTCGATCCATCTCTCTGCCTGATCCAGAGCAGCCGCCTTGATCTTATTCAGGACTTTTATCTTGAGATTTGAGCGTTTCCGGTATTCAAGATCGGTGATGGTGATTTCGGAGGAACGTAAGAAAAACTCCGAGCGGACCCCAAGAGTTTGAGAAATGAGGAGAAGCTGGCCTGAATTGGGAATAAGTTCCCCCCTTTCAAACTTGTTGATAGCGGTATGGCTAACCCCAATTTTGTCCGCTAATCCCCGCAGGGAAAGGCCTGAAGCCTTTCTCGCTCGTTTGATTCTTTCGCCGATCATTTGACTTTCCTTGTTTACAAAATGAATTTATTGAGAACTTTTTGTAAACCATTCCTGTCTAAAAATCCAGCCCCATTTGAGAAATTTTTGAGTGAATAAGGTGTTTATTCGGTACGGTTTCGGTCTGATATAATTTCAAGTTATGCTGACTTTTCCCATTCAGTACTTTCGCCAATGGCTGTCCCCCGTATCCTTTGATTTTAAGGTCAATTTCTGAATTGCCCGCTTTTCTGCGCTCCGGGAGGTGCAGAAAAGCAGATATGTTGATGCTCATCAGGGATTTCGGATCGCGATGGTATGGAACCAAAAACAACGGTTTTCAAACTGGTTTTGGTTTATTAAGATTGTCGAAGGCAAACATATTTTCTGAGTCTGATTCCACATCCCCCATTTTGAGGATACCCGTGATACCCTCAAAAAAGTTTGTGGATATTAGAGCGGCTTTTCAACATCCACAAACGGAACCGGTTATGACACTGTTTTTATGGGAACGCCAACCGTCTGGTCGGCAACGGATGGCATGATCAACGTGGTCCGTTCTCGGGAAAACGGGAAGGCCCGAAATATCCAGTTAATTAATGAAGTTACGCACGCCACCGAGATCTTTCTGCTGAGCCCGGCATTGCCGGCAAGAAGGTCCCCCCTTGAGGGGGGTAGGGGGGGTGTGTTCTCAGACTGTGCGGCCATGACAGAGTAACACTGTTGCTGAACCATTGAGTGCACGGACTTTTCAGGCAATGAATGACTCGAACCCGAAAACTCCCTTCGAAGCACGATCAGCCGGTCAACCTTGCTCCTCTAACTGTCGGGCTGTGCCTTTAATCAACTCCAGAACTCCCTCAATATTCTTCCGAACATCCAACTCCTGTACCCTGGCCACTGTCAGATCGTCCACACCCAAGCTCCAGCCAGACACCCCCCTACCCCCCTCAAGGGGGGACCTTCTTGCAAGCGATATCGGACTCAGCTCAAGGCTCTCGAAAGGCGTGCGTAACATCACTTAATTATTGAAACGTATGTGGGACGTGGAGGGAATATCAGATGACCAACGACAAGAAAATCCCTACCGGCGGCGAAGTCCTGATTTATCAGACCGATGACGGCCAGGTAAAAATTGATGTCCGCCTGCGGCAGGAGACATTGTGGATGACCCCGGCGGATATGGCACAGCTGTTCCAGACATCAAAACAAAATATCGGGCAGCATCTCAAAAATATTTTTTCCGAGGGGGAACTCGATGCCGATTCAGTTGTAAAGAAATCCTTTACAACTGCCACTGATGACAAAAAATACCAGAACAATTTTATAAGTTTGATGCCATTATTTCAGTAGGCTATCGTGTAAAATCTCTTATCGCCATCCGTTTTCGGATTTGGGCCACCAAGAGATTAACGGAATATATCGTTAATGAATTTATTATGGACGACGAACGTCTCAAAAATCCCCCGGTCGATGATTCCAATGCCCCCGGCTATTTTGATGAGATGCTGGAACGTATCCAGGGCATCCGGGCCATTGGCTACCATCTGACCCAGATGATTATGAATATTTTTGTGGCCAACAGATTCAGGGATGCGGCCATGCATCGTGTGGATGTGGGGGCGGCGCAGGTAGTGGTTTCGTGAGGAGCTGGGAATACGGGTTGTAAAGGGCGATAACGGATCGGTGTTTTTCCATCCATCAAAAAAAGTGGGCGTCTATCTGGACGCCCATTTTTTTTGATGAGATTACAGGGATTCAAAATACGCTGCGAAAATCAGTTACTGAAGTTGCATGTCCCCAAGCATAGACGACTGGCTTCCTGAGTCTGGGATGTGGGCATCTCTTCTGAATTCTGAATTCACCCATGCGGGGCAGATCTTCAATACGAAATAAATCGGAGGGACGTAGATTTACTTTTTCAATTCATCAACGAGGGTGTCGAAATATGGGTGGGCTTTGAGTAACGCGTCCAAAGCATCATCAACAGGCTTCAGGCATTCGTTGAAATTCGGATATTCTTCGCTCATTTTCTCTGGATCGAGATGGAATGGGATGCCCAAATATCCATCCTCGAATATAACGCCAGCTTGTGCCAGTTGGGGATTGTGTTCGAAATAGTTTCTGAAGAATTTTTTTAGCTGTCCAGGTGTGTTTCCATGATATTTTTTGTCTGAATCAAATCCAATAACTAAACGGCTCTCTTTTACACCAACAGCATATGTGAGCCAGTTTGCATCTTCGATCTCATCTCCATCTATTATCCCAAGTTCGTACCACGCAAGATATTCTCCTTCATCATCAATAGGCCAACGAGGTGCTCTAAAAATTGTCATCTCTTCGTCTTCGTTTTTTTCAGTACACAAGTCGTAAATACCTTCCCAGCCTTCCATGGGTTCGATTTTTTCTCTGATTCGTTTATTGATGGCTTCAAAAAGAAGTTCTTCAACTTCTCCGACAACCGAAGGGGCTTCTTCGATGATGTCCATATTGTTGATCACGAGCTTGCATAAATCATTTGAGTAGGCCATTATTTTTACTCCTTAAAAAGATGTTATGTGGTCGGAAAATTGAGTGATTGCATGATATGCCAATGAATTTAGCGCCATGCCTTTTTTAGATACTCGTTAGTACAATCGAGCATCCAGACCGGAATGGAACTATTTTGCATTTCGTTCGAGCCCCGTCTGGCGAGTTTTCAGAGGTCAACCGCTTTTTCTGAGCTGCGATACTGTGCGAGGCCTGATTTGAATCGTTTGAAGAAGGCCTCGTAGTCTTCAATGGGTCTCGTGAACGGTATTTCCGAAGGGAGAGATTTTTCGTGCTCCATAAAATCTGAAAAGGTTGAGAAAAAGTGTTCCCATCTCGGCATCTGATCAGGTTCGGTTTCAGCTCTCCATTGTGAAAAAAATACATCCCAGTTGCCAATGTCTTCTGTCTGCGTCATCACACCGCCTTATGGTCTAAGAAGTTTTGAAGAGAGATTGAATGTATCCTATAAAAATACGCCCAAAATTTTTTTGGATATGTCTCCTATGTGTTTTTTTCCTGGTTTGTTACCAAACCAGAATCGCGTTGCCGAGCAGCTACAGGGTTCCCAGGATAAAAACGTATACTCGCTGGATCATTTATATGACACGACAGTCGTGATGTGTAGCGTACGGTCATGTTCCATCATCTTGTCAGTCATTTTCTTTGAGACCGTGTTAAAGAATCAATCTGTTGCGGATGTCTGTATAAGAAATAAGCGTTCGAGAAATTCGAACATTGCACGATCAAATAAATGTCAAGAAGTATCGTTAATCAGGATAGATAGAATTTTATTTTTTTGTAGACTAGTATTTTTGTTTTTCTGAGTACATAGCCGCCATACTACACGCCTCCCTTGCCACTGCTTCCTTCAGAAATTTGGGGGTTAGCACCTTCGCTTTGTCGCCAAAACTCAATACCCAGGAAAGTACCTCAAAACGGCTCTGTGCCATGAACGTCAGTGTGGCACTTCCGTCTCTGTGACGTGTCGCTTTTTGTTCGGTGCTCCATTCGCGTTCCAGAACATAGCGGATCACGGAGGGGGAAAATCTGATTTTCACATTGAAAGGTTCTTCCTCCATGAAACCGAAATAGTCTGAGGGCTCGGGCATCTTTTCGAAGTCATGATTCAATTGTAACAATACGACATTTGCTATGCGATGCATTGCAAAGGTGATTGAGCATCCCTGCTCGGGGGCACGGTCATGCGTCAGATAGCCTTCGGCATAGAGGGCATCATGAAAACTTACCAGCCGCATAAACCCCGCATGAAACACTTTCGGCGTGTTGCCTGACTCGTAGAGAACCTCACAAACGATTTTTTTATCAATAGCCTGGATTATTTTCTGGATGGTTTCACTATGGGGCGTGTAATCTATGCGGCCCTTGAATCGTGGAATATTGAGCGGTGCGTTGATCTCGCCACGTTCATCATAGTTCCGGATCAAAGTCGCTGCTTGCAGTACTGCGTTTTCGACCTTGTCCTTGATCGTCTGTGGTAATACGGCGTCCCCAATTTGTTTACACAATGCGAGTGCACGTAATTCTTCGGAATCGAGGGAGGTGCTGGGCACCGATTTTGGGGGCTTGAAGCAAAAAAATATCTGCCCGTTTGCTTTTTTTCTCGTGATTGTATTGGGAAAGGCGCACTCTAATGCTTCGATATGTCGGGAGACCGTTGACTTGGCGCAGTTAAATTTTTTGGCAAGTTGGCTGAGAGAGTGCTCCCGGCCTGAATAAAGCAGAAGATTGTACAGTTTAACAGCTTTGATCGCGGGAGTGTCATCACTATGGCTTGTTGACATATAACTATATGTAATGTTTTGAAATAAAGTGAATAAAATGTACGTATAACGTTCGAATTTCTCGAACACTATTGGCTTATCCTTTTTTTTGAAAAAAGCAAACGGTCTGGTCTCAACAAAAGGAGAGAGTAATGCCAATGAGTCGTAGAGGTCTCAACGAGTATCTTATGAAACGCGTTATTGCTGAAAAATGTATTGATCGTCTCAAGCATTCAATCGTCAAACATGTCCATGATGCTGACGTAAAAGGAGTATTGTTATGGCCTACAGATGCTAAAATAGAAGCGTATGAATTAGAGTGGGAACTGGTACTGAACAAAAATATTTCTGAAGATATTGACGAGGACTATGACGAGGATGATTTGGGTTGTCTCATACCTCTGCTGGGTGTGCGCTTGTTTCTTGAGGAAGGTGTACCTTCCTTCGGAATTTTCATTCGCTGGAATTCCACATATCGCAGGGCCGCATGGCGGGAACTGAATCGTTTGGAAATCTTTTTTGGAGGGGAAGTTCGTAGGCGTAAGGATGGATCGAAAAGAGAATGGTGTCTCGATATTGAGTCCGTTCCTTTGCTTGATCTCAATATCACTCAGTTGGCCGAGAATATCGTCTTTATCGTTACGAAAATTGATCTGATTTTAGATGATAATCTCCATGATCCAGACGAGCTTCCTGACGACGAAGAAATTCTGGACGGCCTGCAGAAAAATAATGAGACAGATGAAGACGAGGATTGGGATGTGGAATAGTTCCATTCCGGACGGGGCGCAAAAAAACTGCGTATATCTGGTTCAGCAAACACAACAAGAGCCAAGATGAATAACATAAACACAGATTGGAAGTCACATGTTGTTATTTTCGAAAAAGGCTGCGGAACCTGTAACTCCATTAAAAAAATAAAAAAAAGAATCATATCCAATATGAAAGATATGCCATTGGATTGTTTTGATGGAGATGATGATTATCAGCGACAATGTGAGTTGTTGAGTAATACTATTCGTATTGATTCTTTTTGTAGTGATGACATATCGGAATTAATGAATGTAAAATTAATAAAGACGGATATGTATTTTTTGGTAGGGGATATAACATCTAACCTGTTCATACATTTTAGAAGGGTTATATTGGATACATTGCAGGATATGTATGATGAGTTTAGTATGCCCATTGTTATCTGTATTTGTCCAAATAAACACATGACGTATCCATTAAAAAGTTATGAGATATGTATTGAGCTTGATGATAAAAACTTTGATGTTGAGGTAGCCACTGTCTTATATTATCTTATGGGTATATGGTATATGCCGCTATTAATGTCTATTGATCCAGGTGATTTACTGGAATGCTTCGGTGGCAAGAGAACAAAGTGTGCACTGTTTGAATCCGAAACTATACAAAAAATGAAAAGGTTCCGTGAGAGTATCCCACTAGAAGCACCTGATATTCTGAAATCAACGGATATATTTTCAATATGTGCTTTTAGTGATCCTCAAGATGTCACCATTGATAATTTAAGCGAATTAGTCCAAAATTTAGAAGATAATTCTCTGGAAAGTATGTTTTTTTGTGATTTTGGTTTTACCGGGGCATGTTTGGATACTAAAAACAGGGTTATTGTTTTGTACGCATAGGGGAAAGGAGGGTCAGGAGTTTTTTTGTTTTGGAACGTAAGCCGTTTGCAGAATATTTTTTGGCAGCTTGCTGGGCTTGTTTTGTCTACACCACGCGCCAAATTACCAGCCAAGCTCTTGCCTGCATTCTTCAACCGGTGTGCCCATGCCTTCCCTGATTGATTCACGCATGCCGGGTACTGAGAGCAAAAAAAGTGTTTCCTGGATCGCCTGCCAATCTTCTTCGGCAATGAGCACCGCCTTGTTTCTTTTGCTCGTGATTACTACCGGCTGATGGGACAATGCCGGGTCATCAATAATGCGATATATATTGGCGCGGGCTTCGCTTGCTGTAATTATGGGCATGGGTTGTCTCCTTACTTAAATGGTAGTTGGTTCATGTTCTGAATTTGTAAAAAAAGGGGACGTCTTGATAGACGTCCCCTTTTTTTACATAGAATTATGGATATGTGCAGCGCACTGTGACAATGTTTGAGATGTTTATGGCAGCTTCATATCCCCAAAGGCGATCCATCCTTTTTTGCGCATGTATTCGGCAATAATCAGGCAGAGTATGGCCGGGAGTACGAAGTGCAACAGGATGATACCCAGCCATCCGGCCTGGCCCATGGCGTCCAGAGTGGCGAACTGGCCCACCAGGCCGCTGGTGCCCATGCCTGCGCCGATTTTGGTGTTGGTCATATGAAAGACCGTGGTGGCCAGGGGGCCGAGAAGTGCCGAGGTGATGATGGGGGGGAGCCAGATGCGGGGATTTTTAATGATGTTGGGTATCTGGAGCATGGATGTTCCCAGTCCCTGGGCGATGAGGCCGCTTATCCGGTTTTCCCTGTAGCTCATAACTGCAAAGCCGACCATCTGGGCCGCGCATCCAACCGTTGCTGCACCAGCGGCCAGGCCGTGGAGTCCAAGGGAAATGGCAATGGCTGCGCTGCTGATGGGCAGGGTCAGGAATATGCCCATGAGGACTGCGACTACGATGCCCATGGGCAGAGGATGCAATTGGGTGGCTACGTTGATGAGATCCCCCAGCCAGGTCATCATCTGGACGACAAAGGGACCTGCAAGGTGTCCAGCTAAGCCACCTGCCAGGATGGTTCCGGCGGGTACGAGGACAATATCTATTTTGGTTTTCCCGCTGATGAGTTTGGCGAATTCCGCACCGGCCCACGCGGCTACTAATGCGCCTACGGGTTCACCTATGGTCAGTCCTGCGGTGCCTCCATGAAAGACTACCGTTCCCGCTCCGATGGCTCCGGTGATGATGGAGGCGTACATGCCCAGAGGAGATTTTTGTCCGGTCCCCAGGCTTGCGGCTACGCCCACGCCGATGGCTGGACCCATCATATACTGGGCGATCTGACCGAACTGGATAAGCAGGGGAAAGCCCATAAGATGGCCGATCTGTTTTAAGATAAGGCCGATAATCAGGGAGGCAAACAGACCGTGGGCCATACCGTTGAGCATGAGGATGATATAGTCGCGGATGTGGATGGTGTGTAAGGGATTGGAAGGCATAGGCATCTCTGCGTGTGTTGTGTGGGGGTTCCCCTTGGTCGTAACGATTTGATGGGAACGTGAATGGGTGCTCATATTCGATGTATGAGCTTGCAGATGAATAATGTACGGAAGAACGGGATGCAAGGAAGAGTTGGGAAGGGGGCAAATGTTTGGTTGATGAATATGTATGTGGGAATTGTGTCTGCGTCTTGTATTCCAGATATATTGCCACAAGGGGACGCTCATGCGTCCCCTTGTGGTGTTGGTTTATTGTGCTGCAACGGCCCAGGCAGGAAGCTGGGAAAGGTCAACACCCCAGATGAGGGGTACTCCGTAGATCACGGCCGCGGTGATAACGACGCTGCCGATGATATTTAACCAGATCCCGGCCTTGGCCATTTGCGGGATACTGATGCATCCGCTGCCGAAGACCACGGCGTTGGGAGGTGTGGCCACCGGCAGCATGAAGGCAAAGGATGCCGATACGCAGCCTGCAATGATAGGCCCGAAAGGATGGATCTGCAGAGCAACGGCGGCACTGCCCATGATGGGTACCAACAGTGTTGCGGTGGCCGTGTTGGAGGTGATTTCTGTGAGGAAGATGACCATGAGAACCACGATGCCGATGAACACAACCATATTTGTGCCCTGCAGACCTGTGAGCTGAGTGGCCAGCCAGACGGCCAGCCCGGATTTACCAAAGCCGTTGGCCAGTGCAAGACCGCCACCGAAGAGGAGGATGATATCCCAGGGGATCTTGACTGCGGTTTGCCAGTCCAGGAGGAATTCCCGTTTGGCAAAGTTGGTGGGTGTCATGAACAGCAGCCCTGCGCCAAGGATACCGATGGTGGCATCATGGACATAGGCCAGAGCCTGGATGTGGACGAACCCCCTGCATATCCATGAGGTGCATACAAAGGCGCCGATGATGAGAATTTTCTTTTCTTCCGGAGTGGTGCGGCCCAGGCGTCGGAGTTCTTCCTGAATATACTCCTTGCCACCGGAAAGGACCTCACCGTGAACGGGGAACAGAATCTTGGTCAGCAGAACCCATGCGATGGCGATCATGATGACGGCCAGGGGAACACCAAAGAGCATCCAGTCGGAAAAGGAGATGCTCTGACCATACATTTTGTCCAGCATGCCCACCATGACAACATTGGGGGGGGTGCCGATGATGGTGGCCACGCCGCCGATGGAGGCTGCGTAGGCAATGCCGAGCATCAGGGAAATACCAAAATTGTCAGTGAGCGGGACTCCTGATTCATGTTTCTTTTTTCCCGTCTCCTCGGCCGTTTTTTTGATGACCGCAAGACCAATAGGGACCATCATCATGGCCGTTGCCGTATTACTGACCCACATGGACAAAAAGCCTGTGGCAATCATAAATCCCAGAACAATGCGACTGGGACTCGTTCCCACTAGTTTGACGATGTGCATGGCCACCCGTTTGTGCAGGTTCCATCGTTCCATGGTCACGGCAATGAAAAATCCGCCCATGAACAGATAAATGAGGTGGTTGGCATATGGAGCTGTGGACGCTGCCGACTTCATGACGCCAAGAATCGGGAAGAGTGCGATGGGGAGGAGAGATGTTGCCGGAAGCGGGATGGCTTCCGTGATCCACCATACGGCCATTAACGCAGTGACCGCTGCGACCTTGAGGGCCTCAGGTTTCATGCCTTCAGGCAACGGCAAAAGTAAAATGATGACAAAGAGAATTGGGCCGAGAAAGAAACCGGTTTTTTCCCGCAAATGCTGCATTGACATCCTCCATCCTTTGAAATTTTATTCCTGTCTCGTGTTTCCATTACCTATCGGTTGGGACAAGATACGAAAAAATGCAATAATTCAGATATCGTTGCTTGCCTTTTTGCATTGTATACATGACATCCTTTTTAGGTGAGCGGTTACTCGGTTGCATAAGCGGGCACGAAGTTTTTATTTGAACTACCAGGTCGGGGCGTGGCGTGATTTTAGGGGGAATACGGCGGAGGCGGAGCACTTTGCGAGGATCGTACTGCAAATGAGAAAAATGTATAAAGTGTTTTATTTTAATGTGTAAGAATATATATGCGGGTGGATGGGGTATAATCCCTATATCATCAATCTGCTGCGTGGCCAGCCTAACGCAGGGCTTGTTCGACCGTTTACCAAAAGAAATAAGCCGTTAGGCTGTTATACAAAAAATTGTGGCAGCAGAGATCTTAATACTATGACGCATGGCTGCGGGATTGTTGGGCCAGATGTGGTTCTTATTGTGAATAAATTCATCATGTTGACCATGCCCAGCCCCCTCGTAGACAGATACGGCCATATGGAAAGAGATGCACGCTCGCACTCTGTAAGGGACCAGCTGCGCTGTCTTGCTCTTTGACTGGACGATATTTCCTTTCCGCGCTAGACAATTCCTATATTAAGGGTGTTTTTTGAGTTTTCTGGACTGCAAAGAGAGTACTTATGAATAATCAGACTTTTGAACCCCGCATTGCGGCTTTTTTATGTAACTGGTGTTCCTACGGGGCCGCTGATCTCGCTGGAGTGGGCAGGATGCCGTATCCGGCCAATATCCGTATTATTCGTATCCCCTGTACCGGGAGCATGAAACCCGATTATATTTTGCAGGCCTTCCGCCGGGGTGTGGACGGGGTCTGGGTTTCCGGCTGACACCCGGGCGAATGCCATTATATTACCGGCAATCTTTTCGCCAGACGGCGGTTCGCTGTCTTTAGCAGCCTTTTAGAATACATCGGAATCGAACCCGGTCGGTTGCATTTTTCGTGGATTTCTTCGGCGGAATCCACCAAATTTCAGAAAACGGCCACCGAGGTTGTGGACGCAGTGCGTGCCCTTGGGCCGAACACCCGGCTCATTAAAGATATCAGGACGGCGGACTGATGCAGGAACGAACACAAAAAATCAGAGAAACAGCCAGAGAGCTTCTGGGTCAGGGCAAAGTGGATTGTGTCCTTGGATATACGCAGGGGTCCATCCCCATGCGTGCCAGACCTTTTTTTGCCACGACACCGGACGAGGTTGATCAGTTGTGCTGGACCGGCTTCTGTACCGGGAACCTGGCCAAGCTGCTCATTGGTCGTACGGACAGGGTGGCCATTGTGGCCCAGGGGTGCGTGAGTCGTAATATCGTGGGACTGATCCAGGAAGGCCAGGTTGTCAGGGATCATGTGGTTGTGATCGGGGTGCCCTGCCTGGGGATGCTCGAATACCGCAAGATTGAGGCCCGGTTGCCGGGAAAGGACGTCCACGAGGTTCTCGAGGTCGGAGACAATGTCACCGTCAGTGGACCCGGCTTTGAGGAAGTGATCCCAAGAAATTTTATCAAACGGGATAATTGCACTACCTGTATGCATCGAAATCCTGTCATTTCTGATGTTTTGGTGGCAGAAGCAGTGGACGAAACCGCAGGTGGGGATCTGGAGAAGGTTGCGGCCCCCTGGGAATCCTTTGACGCCGCAAAACGCTGGGAAGCGTTCAATGCGACTTTTTCTACCTGTATCCGTTGTTATTCCTGCCGCGACGCCTGCCCCTTGTGTTATTGTCATGTCTGCTTTGTGGACGAATCCCAGCCCCAGTGGTGTGGCAAAACCCAGGACGCGGCCGATGTGGACACCTTTCATATTTTGCGTGCCTTCCATTGTGCCGGCCGATGTACGGACTGCGGTGCCTGCGAATCAGCCTGCCCCATGGGGATCAAGATGCGCCGGATGACAAGTAAAATCGAAAAGGATGTCCGGAAGTTATACGGATACGAACCCGGCATGGATGTGAACGCCAAGCCGCCCATGACCGTGTTTCAGCCCAATGACCCCGAAGATTTTGTCAAATAAGGGCAGCCGGCCTGATGCAGCAAACCTGAGGACGAATGTGGCCCATGACTGATAAAGTACTTTCCAAAAAACAGATGGGATCTTTTGTGGAAAAGATCCTTGAGCAGAAAGATGTTTTCGCGCCGATTATGCAGGACAAGAGTCTTGTCTGGGGTGCCGTAACTTCAGCGGATGACATGATCTGGGATTTTACGAACACGGATCTTTCTCCCAAGGATGCTTTTTTCCCTCAGTCCGAGTGCCTGATGCATTGTACTGGTTGCAACGATCACGACGGAGAAACCCCGCAAGGCAGCATCTTTCAAGCAGAGCCTCTCCTTGCCCGGGAGCGGGTGCTTTTCAATGTCCGTCCCTGTGACGCACGGGCGTTCTGGCTGCTGGATCAGATTTTCTGCCAGGATGAATTGACCCATGATGTGTATTGGGCGGATAAAAGGGCCAAGACAACCCTGGTCGGCCTGGCCTGCAATGATCCCTGTTCTACCTGTTTTTGTACCTCCATGCAATGCGGGCCGCACCATGAAGAGGGCCTGGACATTCTCCTGGTCGATGTGGGTGATGCTTTCCTGGTCCGGGTGCTGACCATAAAGGGTGAGAGCCTGGCAGCATCCCTTCCGGAGGCAGATCAGGATTCCGTGCAGCGTGCAGTGGGATGCAAAGAGCATGCTGAAAAAACGATGGCGCCGGGACCATGCACGGACCATCTTGCGTCCTCGGATGTCCTTTCCCTGTTCAATGCACCTTTTTGGGAAAAGGTAGCTGCGTCCTGTCTTAATTGCGGTACATGCACCTTCTGCTGTCCCACCTGTCATTGTTTTGATATCCAGGATGAGATCCAGGGCGAGGTGAGCCGCAGGGTCCGTAATTGGGATTCCTGCATGAGCTGGCTGTTCACCCAGCATGCCTCGGGGCATAATCCCCACAATACCAAAATGGACCGGGTCCGCCAGCGCTTCATGCACAAATTTTCATATATCCCCACCCGCCGTAAAGGAGCTTTTGGCTGCGTGGGCTGCGGCCGGTGCGTGCGTCTCTGTCCCGTCAATATTGATGTGCGGGAAGTGGTCCGATTGATGGATGATTTTGCTGCCAATATGCCGATCCCCTCGTAGGGGCTCCCCCCCGTGGGTGCCCTTCTTGGATGACCACCCTACGCATTTTTTGAACATACAAGGAAGGGGCTTCCCCCCTGTGGGTGCCCTTTTTCCTATGCATGCAACCCATAAGGGCACCCACAGGGAGGTACCCCTACATGATATTCAACCCCTCATCGACACTATGAACAATCCCTATCTCCCCTACCCCGTGCGTATCGACAAGGTTATTGTCGAAACCGAAGACCGTCAGCTCCGGTCCTATTGGTTCGAGTTTCTTCATGAACAGGATGCCGAAAAATTTAATCATTTTCCCGGGCAGTTTGCAGAATTGAGCATTGCTGGATACGGGGAAATCCCCATTGGTATCGCCTCCAGTCCCACGGAAGGCAACAAGGTCCTTTTTACGGTAAACAGGGCGGGGAAGGTGACCACCCGGCTGCATAATATGGGTGAAGGCGAGATCATGGGCATCCGGGGGCCATTGGGGAACAGCTATCCTCTTCGGGAAAACAAGGGTAAAAATATCGTCATCGTTGCCGGTGGATTTGCCGTGACCACCCTTAGGGCAACCATGAACTGGCTGCTGCACCCGGATAACCGCAAAAATTACGGGACCATTGATTTCATCTACGGGGCCAGAACTCCGGGCATGTTATTATACAAGGACGAGCTTAAAGCCTGGCAGGAGCGTGATGACGTGCGCTGTCACATCACCATCGACCGCGAGGCCGAGGGTTGGGACGGTCTGGTGGGATTTGTACCCACGGTGACCGAACAGGCAGAGCCCAAGCCGGATAATGCCATCGCTCTCATCTGCGGACCGCCGATCATGATCAAGTATACCCAGCCGGTGTTCGACAAGATGGGCTGGCAGGGGGATCAGATTTTCATGAGCCTGGAAAACCGCATGAAATGCGGCATCGGCATCTGCGGGCGGTGCAATGTGGGGCCGTATTATGTGTGTAAGGACGGGCCGGTTTTTTCCAAGACACAATTGGCTGCATTGCCTCAGGATTATTGACACGAAGAATATCTGACAATCCATCACAACCCAAAAGCCCCCGGCATGTACTCTGCCGGGGGCTTTTGGGTTGCATCGATAAAACCAGCATCTGAAAAAATGAACCTACTCTGAAGCTGGGTAGATAAAAACGCTTTACTCGTATCTCATTGCGTCTATCGCGTTGAGCATCGAGGCCTTTTTGGCCGGGTAATAGCCGAAAAAGATCCCGACAATGGCGGTAAACCCGACACTGAGGAGCATGGTGAAGGGCTCGAAAATCACCTGAGTGTCCATGGCCGCACCTAATCCCAAGGCTATGCCCACACCGGCGAGAATACCGATGACTCCCCCCGAAAGGCTGAGGATGACCGCTTCAATAAGGAATTGTACAAGGATATCAGAACTCCGGGCACCAATGGCGATGAGGATACCAATCTCACGGGTTCTTTCGGTGACGGAAACCAGCATGATATTCATCACCCCAATCCCACCGACCAGCAGAGAAACTCCGGCAACAGCACTGAGAAGGAGGGTCAGGGTGGTGGTCACCTGGGTGGCGGTGCTGACGATTTCGGTCTGGTTGCGAATTTCAAAATCATCCTCATCATCAGCACCAAGGCCATGGGTTGAACGAAGGATGGCAGCAATTTCATCCTGGGCCTGATCTATGGCTGACTTGGAAACCGCGCTGGCCATGATATCATGAACGGTTTCACCGTCACCCATGCGGTAAAGGGCGGTTGTGGACGGAACAAAGATGAGATCATCCTGGTCATTGCCCATGGCCGATTGTCCCTTTTCCGCAAGAACACCGATAACGTCAAAGGGGATCGCTCCGATACGGATACGTGTCCCCACGGGATTGAGTCCGGGGAAAAGCTCATCCACAACCGTTTGCCCCAGGACCGCGACCTTGGCTTTTACCTTCATGTCTCTGGGTGTGAAAAAAGCACCCTGAGCAATTTCATAGTTGCGTATCATGGGATAGGTAATGTCCACCCCTTCGATGGAGGTGTTCCAATTGGCATTGCCGGCAATAACCTGACCCGACACCCGGATAAGGGGGGATACATGGAGCACCTTCCGGGCGAGCCTGGAAATAGCGGTAACATCTTCCATGGTCAGACAACTCCGGGTACCGGCCCCTCCCCTGACACCATGGGTCTGGGTGCTGCCCGGTTTCACCATGATCAGGTTGGTACCAAGGGTAGAGATTTTCGCCTCGATATCCGCCTGAGATCCTTTGCCAAGTGCTATCAGGGAAATCACCGACGCCAGTCCGATAATAATTCCCAGCATGGTGAGCAGGCTTCTCATGCGGTTTCGGAGGATGTTTCTCAATGCAAGGATAATGAATTGTCTGAATTTCATAGGGGTGATTGTGGGTTACCGGGTATTGGTACGGTTTGTTTCTGTTGTGCAAAGCGTCGTAGGGAAACTTGGTAATTGTTTATGATACGGCCGTCTCTCATCTCAACCACATGTTTTGTATGCTCGGCAACATTCATTTCATGGGTGACCAGAACAATGGTGATGCCGTCATCATTGAGCTGCTGAAACAGTGCAAGGATCTCTTCCGTCGTCCGACTGTCCAGGTTGCCGGTGGGTTCATCTGCCAGAATGATGGCGGGGTCTGTCACCAGCGCCCGGGCAATGGCCACCCGCTGCTGCTGGCCCCCTGAGAGCTGGTTGGGTTCGTGGTGCATCCTTTCTTTTAGACCGACCATCTCAAGGGCCTTTTCAGCCTTTTCTCTCGGATGCGCTATCCGATGGTCCCTTCTGTACATGAGAGGCAGCAGGACATTTTCCAGGGCAGTTGTTCTGGAAAGCAGGTTAAACCCCTGGAACACAAATCCGATCCTCTGGTTCCGGATGTCGGCCAATGCATTTTTGTTGAGTTGATTCACCGGCACCCCCTCCAGAAGATATTCTCCCTGATCGGGCGTATCCAGGCAGCCGAGGATGTTCATAAGGGTTGACTTCCCCGATCCTGAGGTTCCGATAATTGCCAGAAAGTCCTTTTGAGGGACGTCGAGGGTAATACCGTCCAGGGCTCTGACGGTTTCGCCTCCCAGATGAAATATTTTTGTGATATCTTTAAGTTGAATGATTTTCATGTCTCAGTCCAAGAAGTTCAAAGGTTACCTTGCCGGCCCACCACCGCCTCCGGGAGGAGCACCATGGGGAGGGCCGCCTACGGAGGACATGGGAAAAATTTTAGACAAGATCCCTTGGGAATGTTCTTTTTTCTCAATATTCCTGCCGATAATCACAGGAGTCCCCACAGCCAGGTCGGAATTTTTTATGACCGTGGCCGTACGGCTCGTCATGCCGGTGAGAACCGGAATGCGTCTGGGAGTTCTGCCGTCAAGAATATAGATACCGGGCTCATCCATAGTGTCCTGATCATCAGGTTTGAAGCTCAACGCGGCATTGGGCACCATCAGTTCATTCGTCGCTGTTTCCACCACAAAATCCGCAGTGGCGGTCATCCCCGGCAGAAGTTTACCCGCCTTGTTCGGCGCATCCACAACCACGGTATAGGTGACCACATTGGAAATTTCTGTGGGATTCATCTGAATCTGCGTCACTGTTCCTGTAAAGGTATCGTCGGGATAGGATTGAACAGTAAATCGTACCGGCTGGTCGGTTTTGACCATTCCGATATCGCTTTCATCCACGCTGGCCTCGATTTCCATGTTCGACAGGTTGTTTGCAATGATAAACAGCGTTGGCGTACTTAAACTGGCAGCCACTGTCTGTCCCTCTTCGATATTCCGTTCAAGGATGACACCGTTTATGGGAGATTTGATCCGGGCATTGCTCAGGTTGGTCTTGGCGCTGATCACAGCCGCTTCTGCCGAAAGCAGATCTGCCTTTGCAGTTTCCCGGGCCGTTTCATAGGACAGAATTTCCTGGGATGAGAGATGCCCCTGCTCGTACAAGGGGGTATTTCTTTCATACTCGGCCACGGCCTGTTTGTAGAGGGCCCGGGTACGGATAACCGAGGCCCTGGCCATATCCACGGCGGCTTTGAACAAATCAAGGTCGAGTTCCGCAAGGATCTGACCCTTTGTTACCCGGTCGTTATAGTCCACCAATACCTTTTTGATGGTGCCGGAAACCTGGGTTCCCACCTCGACGGTTCCCACTGCAGAAAGGGTTCCGGTACAGGAAATTGTATTTTCCATGCTTCCCCTTTTGATTTTTTCCATCTTGAATTGCGTGGGAGCCGGCTGGTCGGACTGTGAGGTTTCTACCCAGAATCTCCGGGCATGAAGGACGATGAAAAGAAGTCCTCCGATCATGAGCAGGATTTTTACCAGTTTCATACCGATGTTTAGCACATTCATGACAATTTCTCTCCCACCTGATGCAAGAGAAGGTGGGATAATCCCAAATCTCCTCTATAAAAAAATATGGATACGATTTTTAGCAGTTGATTTATCTGTGCTTCAATGAGGTTGTTGTCGGCTTCCACCAGATCCGACCGCATCTGGATCAATTCTGTCAGGCCGGATTTCCCGACTCTGTAGCGTTGTTTTGCGGATTCAAGGGCTTTTTCTGCATAAAGACGTCGTGTTTTGGTCGCGTTGATGGTTTCGCAGGCACTTTTATAATCAGCCACCGCCTCACCAAGTTCCAGCCTGATCTGCTCTTTGAGTTTTTCCAGAAAGAGTACGGCGGTCTGTTTGTCTATCCGGGCTTGTTCCGTACGGGTTCGCGTCAGGTGTTTATCAAAAAGGGGCACAGAAACAGTGACTCCCACATAGGAATTCAGGTTTCCCCCACCAGAGCCCATCCCCGAATCTTTCTCATGCTGGTAGGCATAGTAATCTGCCACTCCGGCGTTCAGGTCGACCGAAGGATACTTGCCTGATTGTGCTTCCCGTATTCCGGCTTGTTTTGCTGCAATGTTTTTTTCAAGGGCAAGAAGATCGGGCCGGGTTGTCAATGCTATTCGTATCAGGCTGTTATTGTTTATTTCTCCTGCAACAGCCGCAATGTCTATTGCAGGCATTTGTATCCCGGCCCTGTTGAAATCCTCTGTGCCCATAAGGTTGGCCAGCTCAAGCCAACCCTTTTTGAGGGTATTTCGGGCTGTAATGAGCTCGGACGTTGCATCAGCCGTTTCAGCACGCTGCTGATAAAGGTCTGTAACCGGGATTTTTCCAGCGTCATAAAAGGCTTTGATCTGTTTTTCCTTTTGCCTGTTGTAGACCAGATTTTGAGTGGCAATATCAATGGCCTTGGATTGCTTGACAACATTGAGATAGGCACTCGCCGTATCAAAAATAACCTGCTGTTCCTGCCGAAGTGCCGTATAGGCCGAGGAGGACAATTCCTGACGAGCGCTTTCCAAAGATGCCTCGTCCGCAAATCCTTTAAAGAGGTTGAGGCTGATTGCCACGCCGACATTTGAACTATACGCGTCACGCTCTGCACGGGAGTCCCCGTAGTTGCTCGTTACACGATTATCGAGGGTGCCGGTAACCTGGGGCAGGTAATCATTTTTTTCTTTTTCCATGCTCAGGCTTGAGTAACGGACACTCTTGTGTGCCGCTTTCAGATCCTGGCTGTGTTCAACGGCCAGTTGAACAGCCTGGGCCATGCCTAACTCTCCTGATTCCAAGGCCATGGCCACTCCAGGGAACGCCCCGTAGATGAGCAGGCCGATGAACCCCAAAAGAACACTTTTAGGGAAGAGCACCCTTTGGCAGAAAGTCGATATCTGCCGGGCGTATTTCACCTTGATCGAACATGTGGTCGTATATCTCATAACAGGTATTTCTCATTTAAAGTCAACAGGTTAAAACGCTGTTTCCGCTATTGTGATGAGAGTATACAGATGGATTATGAACGGAAGATGAATGGGTAAATGAGGGCGGGGGAGGAGTGCTGAAAAAACAGGACACACTCAGAAAGGCGTGTCAGGAGATCACAGGCAGCTTCACAACAAACGTACTGCCTGTATCCATTTCACTTGTAACGAGGATTCTTCCATGGTGAACTTGAACGATTTGATCTGCAATGGACAGCCCCAGTCCGCTTCCGCCTGATTCTCTTGATCTGGCCTTGTCCACACGATAAAATCGTTCAAATATGTATGGCACATCTTTGGGCGGGATGCCGATGCCTGTATCCTGAAAAGTGATTACAGCCATGTTGTTTTCTATAGATACATCTACATTGATATGTCCGCCGACAGGCGTATAGCGGATTGCATTTGTTAAAAGGTTTATAAACAGAGTGCGCAGGAGGGATTCATCACCTTCAATGAGTACGGTGCCTTTTGAGGTATATCTCAGATTGAGTCCCTTATCCTGGCACAAGACATCCAATTCATCACAAAGATTAGATACAAGCAGATGTACATCTATAGATTTGAAGGAAAGCGACTGGCTGCTTGAATCTGTTCGGGCCAGGAACAATAATTGTTTGATTATCCCGGACATTCTCTCGGCTGCGGTGGCAATGACTTCTATGGATGTTCTATAACTTTGCGCCTGCCGTTTTTTCTGAAGCGACAAGGAGGCTTCTGCCTGGATAACTGCAATGGGACCTCGTAATTCATGGGACGCGTCCGAGGTTAATTGCTTTTGTCTTGTAAATGCTTTTTCCAGTCTGGAGAGCATCTGGTTGATGGTTTGTGCAAGATGGCCAAGCTCGTCATCTGCTGTGACTTTGATCCGTTGTGTCAGATCGGTTTCTTCTATTTTTCTGGTAGTTTGTGAAATATCATCTATGGGACGCAGTATACGGTTCAATAAAAATATTCCGCCCCATCCAGAGAGGAAAAGGGTAATGGGGAGTGAATAGAGTAAAATGTGAAACAGTGTTGTTAACGCCCTATCAAGGTCTTTTGTGGATCGAGCGACTATCAGGACAGCCTTCTCTATCTCTATTTCATCGGGTAATTTTGGATTTGTAAACCGGACTTTTTTTCGGCCGGCACCGTTATTTGGATCAATGTTGAATTTATCCAGCATGATCCTTTTTGGTTCAGGCGAGTACGGGACCGCATACAGAGTAAAGGGTTTGTTATTGAGTTCTATGGTTTTATAGAGATTCTCCCCGCCAAGGACGGCATTGATACATTCTTCCCCGGCAGGAATTTCAATTTGTCTGTGGGAGACGTTGACCAGGGCATGGTCAAAATAAAAATAAAAGGAGATCAATTCTCCTGTTTCTTCTTCAAAGGCCCCGCCTGCGACAATGGGGATGATATCTTTAAAATCCACTATCTGATCTGCCCTTTTTTTCAGGGAATCATCAAATGAGGAATGAAGCCGGCTGGACATGGCAGCATAAATACCTGTTCCAAGAACCGTTAGTATGAGTGAGAGAACCGCCAGATACCATAGGGTAAATTTGATTTTAATAGGTAATCCCTTCATCCCTTTTGCATCCGATAGCCTGCCCCTCTGATGGTGCTGATAATTCTCTTGCCCGCCTCAGGATCGATTTTTTGTCTGATCCGACGGATGTAGACATCAACAAGATTAGAAACACTGTCAAAATCATAATCCCACGCGTGGCTTTCAATCATTCTACGGGTGATGACGGCATCGGGATTGGACATTAAATATTTGAGGATCACAAATTCCTTGGTGGTCAGGTCAATCTGACTCCCTTGCCATGTCACTTCCCTGGTTACCGTATTCAGTGCAAGATCACCCAGTTCAAGTTTTGGGGAACGACGTGTGCTTTTCCGTCGCAGCAAGGCCCGGATTCTTGCCTGCAGTTCATTGAAATCAAAAGGCTTTACAAGATAATCATCTGCGCCCAGGTCCAACCCTTTTACCCGATCTTCAATGTCATCCCTGGCAGTCAACATGAGGACAGGGGTATCATTTTTCTCCAACCGAAGTTCTCGGCAAACTTCAAATCCCGATTTGAGAGGCATCATCACGTCAAGAATAATCAGATCATACGGGGCGGAGAATGCATAGTGCAAGGCATCCTGACCATTGTGCACACAATCCACGGCAAAGGCATTCTCTTCCAAACCGCGTTTAATCGTACTGCATAAACTGTTATCATCATCAGCAACAAGTATTCGCATTTTTTCACGTGTGCTTGGTTATGCGTGGATTTTGTTTCATATGGATGAGAAACCATGTAAAAACTTCTTTATTGCGTCACGAAGTCACCTAACACGAGGCCCGATACATGGCTCTGATATCTTCTTCCGTCAGTTTGACCTTATTGTTGGTGATGTTTCCTGTTTTAGTAAAGCCCGGGACAGGCAGACTCTGTTTGCACCGGGACTAAACGGGCCTCACCCCTCTCCTTTCGCCAGCTTCAGCGACCGTTGGAACTCCAGATCATGACACCTCGTGACGGCATCGGCCAACTCTCCAGCCAGCGCCATTGCTTCTGCAGGAGTACAGGTGATGACGATAGGCTTGTCTTGCCCGGCCTTGAATCGCAACTGAATGGGCGGCACCACATCCTTGTTTTCGGACTGCTCCTGACCATATGTCAGCATGACGGACTTTTTGGCCCCCTCCTGACGATCCACATATGAAGACTTGGAAGAATCCGTATACATGATGAATTTCCCTCCCACCTTGCCCGGGGTCCCTGCAGCATAGCACCTGACGGCATAAACCAGCGAAGCCAGTTTGAATGGCGAAATTTTCATGGTCATGTGTTCATCCAGTGCAAAGGTTCTGCCCGCGGACGAACCCGGCGCGGGCCTTCCCGGAGCCGCATTCAGAAACACGAAATACCCCGGTTTGTAGGGTGGCCTCTCCCGGTCAAGCATAATGTCCACGTACATGAGGTTAGTGGAAGGGAAGGAATAACTATGTACACGAATCAGGTTCTTGCCGGCCATCTCATCCTCCTGCCGATAATGGTGGAATATAGGGACTATGAACACACGTTGTATTTTAGTCCGTTTCCGGCCCCCATACACCACAGTCGATGAAAATCAAAGTTTCATCCTCCTCGAGCTTCAATATCTGACCGAGGAATCCGCACCAACCCGATGGGCGGATTGGCTGGTTATGTACCCCGTCAGCATTCGTGCATAAGGGCGAGGACAACCCCGAGGGGTTGTCCTCGAATAGTGTATGATGACTGGTGGATGCCAATACGATTTTGCCGGATGAATCCCAAAAAACAGCAAAAGCCGCGGGGAGACATTGTCTCCTCAGGGCTTTTTTCTTATCCATGTTTCATGGAGCTTCCTTGTCGCTTCTGGTCCGAATAACGGGGCTGTTTCTTTGAGTTATTGTGGAGCCTGCATTTTTCGAAGAGGAAGGATAGTCAAGTGGTGTGAGGAGCAGCCCCCGTTTTCGGTTCCGCCGTGAAACCGTTCACGTGGGTTCCTCCCATGAGGCAACGTTGTCCTCGTGTCTCGTCGGAGGATTTGAGGATGGCGAGGAGGTAGGGGCGTTCCTTGAAGAGCAATTTGAAGCTCTGCAGGCTCGAGGCATACTGTTGCAGGGAAATGGTCTCCACTGGAAAGTATTATGCAATAAAATCAAATGCCTGCACCCGTAATTTTTGCTATACGAAGTATTTATCACATACCATCAAGGAGAAAAATGATGAAAATTCGACTAGGTTCAATAGTTATGCTGCTGGCACTTCTTGTTTCTGTTTCCGCCGTATATGCACAGAATACTGAAGATCACAGCGCAAAGGTGTACCAGATCGAATCCAGAATGGATGAGTATACGCGCCCCACAACATTTACTCCTACAAAAGCTATTTCTGTAAATGGTGCTCTCTCTGAAAATGTTGTTACGTCCACGCAAAGGATATTGAACAAAGAAGCACCTTTTCTCAAAAAAAGGGTCGTCAAGCCTGTGGGCGAAGACCGATTGAGCGCATGGGAGTTCCTCAGTGATGAAGGTGGTGCGGCACATGATCAGACGGCTCCAAATCCTTTAGCCTAGTATGCGGCCGGTATCTCTTCAAGCCTGCTGACCCAGGTCGAAAGGGGTATACAGATATTGGATCTGGATGTTGATGACGCAAAAGTGGAATCAAGGATCATCTTCAGATGGTCAGATACCATGACAAATACATGGTTTGGTTATACTGACAAGGTCACGACCAATATTCTCATCAAGAGTAATGAGTCTCCTGAAAAAATAAGAGCATTGAAACAACTGGCACTCAAGGCGTGGGCTGTTGGTGAAGGTTTGGCCAATAAAACCACCATCGATGCAGCCATTGTCATCAACGCTGACAAGTGGGCCGGGCAGGAACCTCATCGTGGTAAAATAGAATCGCCGATGTCTATGGACGATGGTTTTAAGCTTACGGATGTAACTCCTGCTCTTCACCTGCAGACAATACCCTTTGAAAAAGATCTTGCCGTGGATATGCATAATCTACCAAATCCAATGGTTTTCTCTGAAATCAGTATCGCAGAATCCGTTCATGATGCCAACAGACCCTATCTGCATAGAATCAGAGCAAAATCTTTGACTGAAAACTATGCGACATGGGAACTGTATTCTGATGACAGCCGTGGATATAAAGGGATGGATAAGACTCCAACATCATAGGATTATTTTACCATAGAGACTTCTTTTTGTCTGATGAGTCAGCTTACTGCAAACCACGTGTATTTCCAGAAACAGGGTGTCCCTATCGATGATTTCCGGGTTGAACACCAATTCAATTATCAACAAGATAATTTCATGACGCCGGCGATGACAGGTCATCTTGATGATGTCATAACACGAGTCATCGTCAAGGGAGGGGTTGCAAAAGAGGCGTTAGAAAATTTCGCCCGGCAGTCTCTTCGTACCTGTTTTGCCGGAGAAGGTATTCAGAATGAAACTGACATGGAGTCAACTATGTATCTCAATGGAAAAAGAGTAAAACAAGAGTAAATGTACGATGTATGAATGTACGATGTATGAACGTATCGAAAAAGAAACTGTAACTATTCAGTTCCCAGATTTTTGATAGGGGAGACCAAGGTTTGCAGACCTCGCATGAATGGATGGCTAACACAAATATATATTGGCGATTCGGAGGGGCGCACCGGCTGGTCGTCCGCTTTCAGGTTATCAGAGATCCATGAATGCGTTGATTTCGGCCATGATTTCCGGGGCCGTGAAGCCCTGGAGCTGAATGGCTCCCGAGCGGCAGGCTGCTGTGCATAGACCGCAGCCCTTGCATAGGGAGGGCTGGATCATGGCTTTGCCGGATTTGGCGTCCATCATGGGCGCACCGTAGGGGCAGACGGCCACGCAGACACCGCAGCTGACGCAGTAGCCTGCATTGACCTTGGCCACACTTCCGGAGCTGTGGATTTCTTTGGCCGCCAGCAGGGTCACGGCCCGGGCCGCTGCTGCCTGGGCCTGGGCAATGGATTCGTCCAGAGGTTTGGGGGCATGGGCCAGGCCGCACACAAATACGCCTTCGGTGGCAAAGTCCACGGGACGTAGCTTGACGTGGGCCTCGGAAAAGAAGCCGAATTCGTCCTGGCTGACCTTGTACATATTGGCCAGGGGGTTTTTTATCTCCGGGACGATGGCCGTTGCCAGGACCAGGATGTCCGGCTGGATGCGCAGTTTGCGCCGCAGCACACAGTCGCTGAAATCGATCTGCAGGGCTTCGCCCTGCCGGGTGACCGAGAGTTCCTTTTCAAAGCAATAGCGGATGAAATGGATACCGGCTTCCCGGGCTTGCCGGAAGATGTCTTCCTGAAATCCGTAGGGGCGCATGTCCCGGTAGAGGACATAGATGTTCATGTCCGGGTTCAGTTCCCGAAGGCGCAGGGCACTCTTGATATTCTGGGTGCAGCAGAGTTTGGAACAATAGGGGCGGGAAGGAATGCGCGATCCCACGCACTGGATGAGCACCGCGGTATTTGTACGGCTCAGGGCGACCTCATCCTCGATGAATTTTTTGTGCAGGTCCAGGCGGGTCAAAACACGGGGGTCCTGACCGTAAAGATACATGTCTGGCTTGAGCTCTTCAGCGCCTGTGGCAATGATGGTCACCCCGTGATTCAGAGTGGTTACGGCCCCCGCAGTATTGATGGTGGTGGTGAAGTTGCCCACAAATCCCGAGGCATTGGTGATCTGGGTGTTTTTGAGCACCGTGATATGGGGGTCGGATTCCACGGCCTGGATGGTTTTTTTGAGATAGGCATGGACATCCTCCTGCCGCCAGGTGCGTTGGAGAAACCAGGCCTTGCCGCCCAGTCTGTCCGAGCGTTCCACCAGATACGTGGTGAACCCCTGTTCGCCCAGATTCCTGGCGGCTTCCAGCCCGGCCACGCCTCCTCCGATGACCAGGGCGGATTGACCCACAGTCAGGGTCGGTTCTTCCAACGACTCCTGCAGGGCCACCTTGGCCACGGCCATACGCACCAGATCGATGGCCTTGGCAGTGGCAGCCTCGGGATCAAATTTATGGACCCAGGAACATTGGTTGCGGATGTTGGCCATTGCAAAAAGATATTTGTTGATTCCTGCCTTGGTCAGGGTTTCCTGGAACAGAGGCTCGTGAGTCTTGGGCGTGCATGCCGCAACCACGACCCGGTTGATGCCCTGTTCTTTTATGACCTGGGATATGTTTTCCTGGGTGTCCTGGGAACAGGAAAACATGTTGGTGCCCACATAGACCACCCCGGGGAGGGCTTTGGTGGCTTCTTCCATGCGTTTCATGCCCACAACTCCGGCAATATTGGTCCCGCAGCAGCACAGAAAAACCCCGATGCGCACAGGTTCCCCTCGGGTTTCCCGGACGAAAGGCATTGCCGGAGATTTGGTCAGGGTGAACCTGGCCGGGGCGAGTCTGCTGCCCACAGCGCCGGCTGCAGCGCTGGAATCGATGACCGAGGAAGGGATATCTTTGGGTGCCTGGAAGGAACCACAGACGTAAATCCCAGGGCGAGAGGTCTGGACAGGCGTGAAGGAGGAGGTGGCTACAAAGTTGTAATGGTTCAGTGCGATGCCAAGGTTTGCAGCCATTTCCGCATTTTTAGCATTGGCGCTTAGGCCCACAGAAAGAACTACAATATCGAAATATTCTTCTTCAATTTCACCCAGTTCATTCACGTAGCGGATGGCGTGACGGCCCGTGTCGTCCAGGGGGGCGACTTCGGATATCTTGGATTTGATGAACCTGACGCCGGAATCGTCTTTGGCCCGGTTGAAATATTGTTCAAAATTTTTGCCGTTGGCCCGGATATCCAGATAAAAAATGGCCGTGTCCAGAAAGTCTGTGGAATGTTCCTTGGCCAGCATGGCTTCCTTGATGGCCGCTGTGCAGCACACGGCTGAGCAGTATCCGTTGGCTCCTTTATGTCTGTCCCGTGAGCCTACGCATTGCAGCCAGGCAATTTTTTGTGGAGCCTTTTTGTCCAAAGGTCGGACCAGATGCCCCTCCGTAGGACCGGAGGCCGAAAGCAATCGCTCAAATTCCATGTTGGTCAGGATATTGGGTGAACGAGTATACCCGTAGATGTCATGTTTTGAAGGATCAAAGGAACCGCATCCTTCGGCCAGGACAACCGCACCGACATTGAGATGTACGCTTTTAGCTGTCTGGGTATAATCAATGGCCTGCTGGGGGCAGATCTTGGCACAGTTGCCGCATTTGCCTTTGGTCAGGTAGAGGCACTGGTTCTCGTCGATGGCGTACTTGAGGGGCACGGCCTGGGCGTATTTAAGATAGATGGCCTTGCGTTTGGAAAGGCCTCCGTCGTATTCATTGGGAACTTTTTTGGGACATTTTTCAGCACACAGGCCGCAGGCAATACACTTGTCCGGGTTCACATAGCGGGGATGCTTAAGCACTGTAACGTTAAAGTTTCCCTCTTCGCCGTCAACAGCCGTGACTTCGGAGAGAGTGAGCAGTTCGATATTGATGTGCCGGCCGACCTCGACCAGCTTGGGGGAGATAATTCACATGGCGCAGTCATTGGTGGGGAATGTCTTGTCCAGCTGAGACATCATCCCGCCAATGGAACTGGATCGCTCCACGAGGTAAACATAGTATCCTGAATTTGCCAGATCCAGGGCCGATTGCATGCCTGTTATGCCGCCGCCGACAACAAGGACCGCGCCAATGATATTCTTGGTCATGATGGAGCTCCAAAGAGGGGGTGAATATCTTAAAAGTGTCGTTTGTCTGTATCTGCACAGCTGTAGCCCGTTCTCAAACTGCGCCGTCATTTTTAGGGCGTCGTTTCACCCTTTATACCCTTCACGCCTGGCTTTTTACTGATTTTTTTCCTGGCTCGGGATAGCCCTGTTCCAGTCCCATTGTCTCGGGTGCAATGCCCATGGCTAGGCCCAGAATCTGGGTGAAGAGGATTGAGGGGATACGGGGGATGCCTTGTACGGGGGGAACATTTTCAAATTGGAGCTGGCAATAGGGGCATCCCGTGCACAGGTACTGGGCCCCTTTTTTGTGGGCCAGGTCCAGTTTTTTCCGGGTCAATCCATAAGCCATCTCATTGTCGATGCCTAAAAGCGGTGCTCCGCAGCAGTCGTATTTGTTGTCCCAGGCCAGGGCTGTCGCCCCTGTGGTTTCCAGCATTTCTTCGAAAATGGAAGGGGCCACGGCATCATCGAACAGGGTGATGTCACTGGGGCGCAGGGCGTGGCATCCGTAATGGGCCGCAATTTTGAGATCCGTAAAGGGAGTGGTTACCGCAGCCTTGATTTTTGTGAGCTCGACTTCCTGATACAGGATATTGAAGAGATGGCGTATGCGGGTTTTTCCCGCATAGTGGAGCCCTTCTTCGGCCAGAAAGACATTGACCTGGTCTTTGAGCTCCGGATCTTCGGCCATGAATTGTTCGGCCTTTTTCAAGGTGCCGAAACAACACATGCACAGAGTCATTATATCCAGGCCCTGGCGTTCGGCCAATGCCAGATTCCTGGCGGCGGAGGTGAGAAAGGCAAGGCGGTGGAAATTGCGCATGGGGTAGCCGCAGCAGGTGAACGCAGGAATATCAACGGGATTGATCCCCAGTTCGTGCAGCACTGCCCGGGTCGAAAGTTCATATCCTTTGACCCGGGTCGGGATCTGGCATCCCAGAAAGAGTGCGTATTGGTTCATGATGGCAAATCCTTGCGGTTAAGCAGCGGAGTGTACGGATCTATACGGTTTTCAGAAAGAGAAAAGTATTCAGCGCGTAGTGCGCAGGAAGATTGGGCTTGCACGGGATCATACCGACGATCAGGTCATATTGATCTTGGGCTTTTCCCCCGGCGTGGTCGTATTTTCGTAGGCTGCATGCTTGAGACGGTAGAAAAGGTCCACGATGCGCACATTTTGGGGGCAATGTTCCTGGCATTGGTAGCAGGTGCTGCATTCCCAGATCATCTTGGATTTAGAGCACATCTCCGTTAGCCCCAGGCCCAGAGAACACATGATCTGGTGGGGGAGCATGCCCAGTTCTTTTTCCGGGTGTTCATATCTGGCCACCACGGGACAGATTGTGGTGCAGTTCTGGCAGACAAAGCAATAAGAAAATGTCTTGTTCCGTGAAAGCTGGGCCGCGTCTTTGTTTTCCTGTTCCTGGAGCAGCAGGGGGACGTCCGGGCGCATGAGCTGGGCAAAATTTCCCTGCACCCGGGCGAAGGTTCTGGAAACGCTTGCCTGGCTTTGTCGGGTCCATTCAGGGTCCTGCTGCAGGGCCGGGGCATAGGACAGGGGGGAAAGGAGGACGGGGAGATCCGTCTCCGTATCGAGAAGGCGTTTGCGCACCGTCATCCATAATTCTTTGAGATTGATCCCTGACGGGCAGACCGCGAAACATCGGTTGCAGCTGGTGCAGATGAACACCCCGTCCATGAGGGCTCGTTTTTCCTCGGGAGAGATGGCCTTGTTCTCTGCAACTGCTTTGAGCAGCTGCATTTTTTCACCTGGGAGGATGAGGGGGTTGTTCAGAACCCGAGCGGACATCATGGCCGAGCAGACCTGGCTGCATACGGAGCAATGGGTACAGGCTGCGGGTTCCATGGCTTGCCTGACGGCAACCGTTTCGGGCTGACTTTTTTCGTCCATGACCGCATTGGCAAGCAGACTTAATGGCGTGGTGATAATGTGGAAAAATTTGGTGAAGGGCAGGGTTGCCAGCCCTAGAAAACAGGCCAGAATGTGCACGTACCATAGAACGTGTACGGTGCCGGCCCGATCCAGGAAGGTGGCTGCCGGGGCGATGATTTTTGCTGTGGCGTAGCCTGCAAAGCCCCACTTATTGGAAACGTGGCATGAGGCGCAATATTCCTCGTGGGATGTTTTACCCAGGGCAAGACGCTTGGCAGAGATTGTGGGGATCACCGGGGAAACCAGGGCAAAATCTTTTACCCAATAGGCCGTAAGTGCAGTCAGTTCCTGGCTGTCTTCTTTAGGGTCCAGTGCCGAATATTCGGTAACCATATGCATGAATTCGGTGTAGGAAGCCATTTTCATGCCTTCAAGTATGATTCCGGAGACGATAATTGTTCCCAGGAGGACCAGAGCCAAAATATCCTGTTTGTTGGAGGCGAGCAGGTGTTCTTTGATGATAAAACGGCGGTATACGGCAATACCTACACCGGAAAGCACCATTATTCCCAGGAGATCGCGAAGCAGCAGGTAGGGATTGAGTGTGGAGGTGTAGGCTGGAAATATTTTTTCCGTGACCACAGGGGCCATGGCATGCATGAGGGTCAGGAGAACAAAACCTAGAAAGATGAGTTCGTGCATGAACCAGCGTAGTTTCCCTGCTTTGAACAAGGGCCTTTGCAGAAGGATGTCCAGGAGCAGCGCCTTGCCGAGTAGCAAAATTTTTGCGCTGCAAAAGGTCTGCAAAAGTCCGCGTACGACCGCTGTGATTTTTTGACGGGAAGAAAAGGTCGGGGAAGCATGCGCGGAGGGCACACAGAACCATCGGGATATTTTATAGAAAAGCCCGGCAATCAAAAGGGCAATGGAAATCCAGAGAAGTATACTGAAATACATAGGAAAGACTCCTTTATTAAGCTGATTTGACGTATAAAGGATGTACTACTCCGTCCAGAAAATGAAATTTTTCACATTCCTGCCCCTGACCGGCGTGGTTTGTGGGTAAATGAAAGGATATCTCAACGCGTCTAAGGTGAATGTCTTGCTAGCACAAGACAAAAATATTAGTAACGCAACTTCGCTGGAATAAGACTCTCTGCGGTATACGGGGTGTTCCATGGCCTCTGTATGGGAGGTGCTGGGCGGGACAGACTGTTGCACACATAAAAGCTGTGGCAGTCCACCTGTAGCTAAGCGCTTTTTATGGATATATAAATCGGTGATGCTCTATGGCTATACAAAGACAGGCAGGGAATGAACCCCGCAAGGGATATACGCTGGATGACCAGGTTATCGGGGTACCTTGGATTACAAAGTCCCAATGGCCGGTGTTGCAATCGGTTTGCACGGACCGCTGGTTGGTGAACAAGAGATATAGGCAGTGGCAGAAGGAGAATACATCTATCCTCGCCGCCATCCGAAAAGCCGGTATCCGAGCCCAAAAAGTAGTGATCGATGTCGATCATTTCGTTCGCTGGTGTCGTCAGAGTGAACGGCCTGTTACCTGCGCGGCCTTGGCTGATTTTACCAATGCGTGTCTGATGGGTACAGAATTTTCATCATACAAGTAGGCTCTTGTTGTGCCAAGAATCAGGCACCGTTGTAGGTTCACGAGTAGGTCGGGCTGGCAAAAAAGGCAGCAATCCTTAGTTTAAAGGGGCAGAGAAAGTTCGTTTCCCATCTTGCTTTTGGGGGGGCGGGAAATTTTTTGTCTGCTCTTCTTCGTTGCTTTTTCTGAGGGCATGCTCCCCTTTCTGTACGGATGCAGGTAGCAAGGAGTCATAGATGCCACGGGAGTCCCTCCTTTGCAGGCATTGGCATCGGTGGCGGAACCGGCGCAGCGCAGGCAAAATTTTCGGATAACCTTGGGGAGGTTGACGACACTCCCCTGGGGGAGTGTGCCAAAGCGGTAAGGGTGCAGCGGGCAAGTGTCTTCAGGACATTCGGCAACGAGTTTTCTGCTTCCGCCTTGGCAGAGAAGGCAGGTCCTGCGGATGGCTTGGATGGGGCTGACTCGTTTTTGGGGCATATATGAGCCTCGGGTAGATAGCTGAAGGAATGAGATGTATGTTGTTGTTCCCAGTACTCTCGGTCTCTGTGTTGCGGACTCAAGCGCTTGTCAAGCCAAAAAAAGAGAGATGTACTTGTTTTTCTTGTTTGGTCTGATGGTGGTGTGTACCGGATTCCATGGATAAAAGGAATATTTTTTCCCAAACCTGCGGGCCTGTGAACAGATGGGATCCGTCGTTTATGGCTTTTGGGGGGCAGGTGGGCTGGCAGGGGATCTTTTGTGAATAAATGTACATATCCAGTGGATGATTCTTCCGGAGCAAGGTTGATTTTTTTGAGTTTTTGTGCATAACATTTTGATTTTTTGACTACATTGGTTCGGGATAGTCATGGATAAGAGCGATCATGGGAAAATATCCAGCAGGCAGATGTTTTTGTAATCTGCACGGCCTTTGGGTGAAATGCTGTGGAAAAGTGCTTGACAACTTTGTTCGTTTTTGAACAAGTGAAAACCGACCGAGCGTTCACTCGGGAAATTGTAAGGGGCAACCATGACGCTCAAGCAGAATATTTTGGAGTCAGCCACACAGCTTTTTGCCACCAATGGATTCAGAAATACTTCTATATCGGCTATCGCAAAGAGTGCCGGCGCAGCAGAGGGAACCATTTTTCATCATTTTAAGAACAAAGAGGATGTCTTTCTTTGTGCCTTGAACCGGGCCAAAGGATTGATTATTGATGCCGTGGATGAACAGGTAAACAGCAGGCATTTTGCCAACGGTCTGCAGATGGTCGAGGGAGTTATTAACGTTTATTTTTGTCTTTCAGAGCAATTATCCTGGGAGCTGTTACTCCTTTTTCGCAGCCATTCCTATGAATTGGCATCGGTGAATGATGCTTGTCGCACAACAGTGGAAACCATTTATAATTGTTTTTTAAATGCCATGAGTGAGGGCATCAGCATGGGAAAAGAAGACGGTTCCATTGCCGATGTCTCCACGTCCAAGACAGCGGTTATTATTTTCGGAATGCTTAACGGGCTGCTGCGGTTTGATATCGATAATATCTTTCCGGTGCATACTCTTTATTTTGATATTCTTCAGTCGTGTAGAAAAATTTTAACCAATGGAAGTGATGAGGTGCAGATATGATCGCGGTCGTTTCAAAGGTGCTTCCCTTTATGCGCTGGTTCGAGGGATATTCCATGGGCAAATTCAAGCTGGACATGGTGGCCGGCTTGACGGTGGCTCTGGTTTTGATCCCTCAGTCAATGGCCTACGCACAATTGGCAGGTCTTCCTGCCTATTATGGTCTGTATGCTTCCTTTTTACCCCCCATGATTGCGGCACTTTTCGGGTCCAGCCGGCAGTTGGCCACCGGCCCGGTGGCCGTGGTTTCACTTATGACAGC
>Ga0265294_10000912_pt1 | contig 39861 bp, 34 predicted proteins | sample MunlanPumphouse3_FD_192504 | JGI IMG/M metagenome (GOLD analysis project Ga0265294, IMG submission 192504) | Groundwater microbial communities from a municipal landfill in Southern Ontario, Canada - Pumphouse #3 | ecosystem: Environmental > Aquatic > Deep subsurface > Groundwater | place... | reverse complement strand
TAGTACATATTATATTTTATATATAGAAGAATAGATTTATAAATATATTTAAAAAATTAAATAAAAAAAGAAAAAAGAAAGTTAGTCAAACTTAATCTGACCAACTGAATTTTTGTTTAACAGAAGTTACAAATTTACCGTTTTTCTCTGTAGTAATTTCTGCCCAGTAAGAGTCACCACATTTTTGATCTAGACGTAAATCAACTGTTACACATGCAGGAGTCTGACCAGTAATATTTTTATTAGGTATTTCAACCCCACTTGCTTTATCGTAAACCTTAACTGTTTGTTCATTTCCTGAATAATCAAATACTTTTAAAGTATACACTCCAGAATCACCTAACTCTTGCCAATTAAGCTTTATATGATTAGTAGCACCAGATGTACAGTTAATTGGAAAAAAATTAACACAACCAGTTTGTGCGGGTAGATCTGTTGCATCTAAAGCTTCAATTGCAACAATTGATGCTGGTTGAGGCATATCTAAACTTTGTTGAGCATTTTCTGCTTGAGTGTTTGCTGTTTCTCTACTTTGACCACCCATACCAACAAGCAATGCAATTACAATTACTGCAATTAAAACTGCACCACCAATTAACAAAAGGTACTCTAAAGCACCCTGTCCTTTTCTATTTTTTTTAAACATATAATTTCACCTATTTAATTCCAATCAACTTTATATTTTACAGATGTTACAAATTTACCATTCTTTTCAGTTGTTATTTCTGCCCAATAACTATCTTGTGGATTAAAACCAGTAGGTATCCAAGCATAATTTGTTTGTGATGTAGAATCTAAATCTAATTTGTAAACTATAGGCGCACCTGGTATAACATCTTCTAATGTTAGAGAGTTATCTACTGGATTTGATGAATCATCTGAAGCATCGAAATCTGCACCAGTCTTTAAAATAAGCTCTTCACCTTGATAATTATATAACTTCATAGTGTATGTTCCTGAATCACCCATACCTTGCCAATTAATTGTAAATTCACAACTTTGACCATTAGTTAATAGATTAACAGCAGCACAATTTGCGATGTCAGAAGTTACAGCAACAATTGATGCTGGTTGTGGCATATCTAAACTTTGTTGAGCATTTTCTGCTTGAGTGTTTGCTGTTTCTCTACTTTGACCACCCATACCAACAAGCAATGCAATTACAATTACTGCAATCAAAACTGCACCACCAATTAACAAAAGGTACTCTAAGGCACCCTGTCCTTTTCTATTTTTTTTAAACATATAATTTCACCTTTTTTATTTATATAAACATTCTTTGTTCATTAAGATCAATAATTTATTTTGTGAAATTATATTTTTTTGTTAAAAATATTAAATATAATATCACACAAAACTATTTTATCTATTCAAAATATTATAACATTGTCTTTATATAGTTTTCTATTTTGAAAAACTAAGCCCCTTTTTTAATAATCAAACAAACATTAATTTATTTTTAAAAAATAATGTTCAATTTATGATAGTGCATGATCTTGGATTGTTGTTACGTCTGCAACTTTCTTTGCAGAAGCTTGCTTTAAATATAGACCAACTAATAAAGCTACAAGAATAACCACACCTAAAATAACTAAAAACTCTAAGGACAGTTGTGCTTTATTGTCTTCTTGTAAAAGGCTTTTCTTCACATTTAATTTTTTTAAAAAAATATTTAATTTCTTTTTTTTATAAATCATATCTTATCAAATTTTTAATTTTTATTTCTCTTTCCAAAAATTACTTCTCTTATTTTTTATCAAAACATTACTTCTCTTATTTTTTATCAAAACATTACTTCTCTTATTTTTTATCAAAACATTATTTCTCAAAAAAAATTTAAAAATAATTATCTTCAAAATCTTTTCAAACCTTTACTTTTTTAACACACTATAACATCATGTTAGTTAAAACCAAATATTTCCTCTAAATCATCCCTGACAACATTGTTGTTAAAATAAATTGAGAGATTGCGTACACAATATATGCAATTGTTAATAGTGCAGGAAAGTAAATTGTAACATTTGTTAACTTACCTTCCCTCATCATCGCTATCATTGCTGAAGCTGCAAGTGTCATAATTACAATATAAATATCTAATAATAAATAAATTGAACTTTGGGCCTTTATAGCAATTTCTAATGCCCCTGCAGCAGCTATTCCACTATCTATTGCAACCTGTGAAAGAAACTGAGTAATTACTCTTGTTAATCCAAAAATAAATGGAGCAATCACACCAGCAGCAGCAACAATAAAAATTGTTTGTAACATTGTTTTTGTTAACCTTTCTTTCTTTACTCTAAACAAATATTTTGTATCATTTGCAATCTCTTCTAAAACCTCTGCCAACTGAGCACCTGTTCTTAAAGACTCTTGAATTAATGTTACTGTCCTTTTTATAATTTTAGAGTCAACCCTTATTGTTAAATAGGTAAGAGCAACATGTAGGTTGTCCCCCATCTCTAATCTCCTAATCACACCATTAATCTCTTCAGAAAGATCTCCATAATCAGAGGTTGCAACTTCCCTTAATGCAAAATCAAAAGAAGAGCCTGCTTTCATAGTGTCTGCAATTAGTTTAAGAGCATCTGGCCAATATCTTTCAATATTTTTAATATGATTTAAATATTTATAAATTGGGATACCTATCCCTAGATCTAAAATAATAACAAACAATAAAATCCCTACCTTTATATTAATTAAAAAACCAATTACACCTAATAGTAAAGATGCAATAATTATTGCTAAAAACCAATAGTTTGCTGGGATCTTTATCTTTAAAGAATAAAGATATATTTGGTATTTTTCTAAAAATTTTGATTTCATTTCATAATCACAATTTTGGTTCTATCATTTTTATATAATATACTAAGACTATAAAGATTATTGGCATAGCTACTAAAAAAATTAAACTTAAAGTTGTTGGAGTCATTATTCCTGGCAAAAATAATTCCCCACCTTGCCCTAAAGGAGCATTTGCAATTGCACCTAAGATTGCTGCAAAAACAGGAAGAACAATTGCCATAAAAATAAAAATTACACCAAAAAAGTTCATTTTCTCTCCAAACACTTTTGCTGACTCTAACAGATCAAAGGAAACTGCATCTGCAACACTGTTAATTGTGTTTGCTAAGTTACCACCTGTGTTTAATGTTCTTACAATATGTGATAAAGCAATACTATAGTTTCTTGATTGACTTCTTAAAGCTGCATGCCTTAAGGCAGTTTTTGTATCTGTTCCATTTTCAATTTCCAAAATTGATCTTGCCATCTCTTCAGACAAAACTCCATAATCGTTTTTTGCAACAGATTGTAGAACTTTATATAGTCCGATACCTGCTTGTAACTCTGTGGCAATATGTCTTAGAGCAAAAGGCAACTCTATATCAATTAAGACCCCTCTTGATTTTGCTTTCTGCATTGGTATAAAGTAAGCAAAGACTACCATTAATATTATAAAAATTAGCACTAAAATAAAAGGTATAGTTATTAGTAAAATAGGCTTTACTAAAGAAAAAAGAACTAATAAAAAAAATGAGAAAAAAGCTGCCCCTAAAACTGAAAAAATTGCAGAAAAAATTAAGTGTTGAACTAAGGTTCTTTTATTATTTGCAGAGGTTAGGTAAAAAGATATCTTTTTTGCAATTTTATTTTTTAAAATTATTAAAACAATTTTGTCTATCAATCCTTTTAGAGGTTTATATAACTTAACTGTACTTTTCTCTAAATCTGAACTTGAATGCCCTAAGATTTTTGTTTCTGCATCAATATCTAATTTTGAAAGTTTTCCTTCTGAAATGATGTCTCTTAATTCTTTTAGATGTCCTTCTGACATGGCTGATCCTGTACCATCTAAGCTTGATTTCTTTTTCATCTTAGACACAATATTTTGCACAGCATCAAGATCAATGTCAAGTTCATCTTTTGACTTACTATCATTTTTTTTAAGTGTCTTTAAAGTTTTTGAGTCAACCATATCTTTTACCTTAAATTTTTATTGTAAATATTTGCATTAAACTTTTCTTGGTTTGTAATCTTTTAGTTGTAAATTTATATTCACATCATTTTTATTACTTTATATGATATGTAAACTTATATTATATTTTGGTTATTATTATTTATATATAACCTTTGTCTTTAACCTAACTTTTACTTTTTATATATTCTAATTGTATCTCTTTAGACACATCAGAAATGCTTCTAATATTTTTTGTAATCAAATTATTTAACACATTAATTTTATTCTCAATTTGTTTTTTAATATCTTGGTCATCAAAATTTGTGTAAGCTTTAACTGTTTCAAAAAACTTAATTGGTTTTTCTGTTCTTTCAAGAGTGTCTGTTTCTGGGTTCCATTTAAAGATAATATTTACTTTTGCATCATTTTCTAAAACATCTAAAATCTCTGCAATTGCAGTTATTCTTCTTACTTGCCCTTTTGCTGATCTTAGCCTTTTTTGAATAATTATAAAATCTACACCTGCAAGCATCAACGGAGGAACACTCATTGGAGGAGATGTAATTCTTACAATTGTTTCTTTTGCAGAATTGGCGTGAATTGTCCCCATACATCCATCGTGACCTGTGTTCATGGCGGTGAACAATGTTGTTGCTTCTGTGTGCCTAATTTCACCTACAATTATTCTGTCAGGTCTCATTCTTAAAGTGTTTTTTGTTAAAATCTCTAAACTTAGTTCTCCTTTTCCTTCTAAACCAGGAGGCCTTCCTTCAAATCTAATTACATGCTTGATTGGAAGTTTAAGTTCTGCTGTGTCTTCAATTGTTAAAACTCTATCAGCTTCTGGAATAAAGTTTGCAAGAACATTAAGAGTTGTTGTTTTTCCTGAACCTGTTCCACCTGAGATTAAAACATTTGCTGGCTTTGCTCCAAATCCTTCAACAGCACACCATAAAAAGGCTGCAACCTCTGCGTTTAAGGTTTTAAAAGTTATTAGGTCTACTATGGTGTAAGGATCTTCTCTAAACTTTCTAATTGTTATTGTTGAACCATCAATTGAGGCTGGAGGGTAAGTTGCATTAACACGGGAACCATCTGGAAGTCTTGCATCTAACAAAGGTGTTGAAATGTCTACTTGTCTACCAAGGGTTCTTGCAATTTTGTCAACAATATCTTGGATACCCTCATCTGAATAAAAGGTAATGTTTGTTGTCATCATACCATAAGAGACATGATAGACATACACTGGTTTTTTAGGACCAACAACCATAATTTCCTCTAACTTGTCATCATCTAACAAAGGTTCTAAGACACCATAACCAGTCATCTCTTTAACAACTGAATTTGCATAGAAGGGATATAGGTGTTTTGGAATATTAATTTCTGAAGCATTTTCTAAGATATCTATGATCTTTTGATAATATATGTTTTTTCTTTGTAAAGGATCTCTTATCTTGTAAGGATCTGTGGATATTAGTCTTGTTGTTGCTTCCTTTAAAGTATTAATTATTAATTTTTGAGAAGGTGTTGGTTTTGGAACTGGAATCTTATAGTGAAGTAGTGATTGGTTTTTTAATCTATAAATTTCTACATCTCCATACTTGGTTATCAAGTGAGCAGAATCATCTAACAACTTATTTTCAAATTCTCTTTCTGGAACCTGGGAGATGTCTATTGGTTTTTTAGTTTTTGTTTCTGAAAAAGAGTCTAACTCTTCAAAGGAAGACTTTTTATTTAAAGAATCAAAGTCATTATCTTTAATTTCTTTTGATAATTTTGAAGATAAACTATTTATGGAGTTGTCTTTAGAATCTTCTTTGTCAACTACAAAATTACTTTTAGTATCTTTATCGCTTTTAAAATCATCTTCAATATCTTTAGAAATATCTCTACTATTTTGATTTAAAGAAATATCATCAATTGACTTAACTTTAAAAGAATCTTCTTCTGTTTTATATTTTTTAATCAAATTATCTAATTGTGACCCTGCCAAAAAAAACACCTACTTTTTATTTATTAAAATTATTTGAGCTAAAAGTGCTTCAAGTTGAATTCTATCATTTGCACCTTCAACTAATCTAAAATTTATTTCTGCAATAATTGTAATTATTTTTATTTTTGTTTTAATATCTAATTTTTCATCAGGAAAATTAACTACTTTTTTATAAATTTGAGAAATTATATCTTCTCCTGACAACCCCTGTTCAAAAAGTAAAGTTTCTAAATAACCTCTTGCTTTTAGATAGTTTCCATTTAGACATTCGTCAATTAAATTAATTATATCTTTTGGTTGTGCTGAATTTGAAACTTCGTAGATAATGTCTTGAGTAACTTTGTCTGTCATTGATGAAGCAGCTTGTAGATAATTGATTGCAGTTCTCATATCTCCCTCACAAACATCATACAAAGCATCAATTGCATCCTCATCAATTGAGATATTTTCATTTGCAAGTATTGGTTCTAAACCTTTTTTTACATCTTCTTTTCTTAGAGGTTTAAATTTAAATAAAGAACATCTACTTTGAATTGGGGCAATTAATTTTGAAGAATAGTTTGCATTTAATATAAATCTTACAGTCCCTGTGTATTTTTCCATGGTTCTTCTTAGAGCTTGTTGAGCATCTGTTGTTAAAGCATCAGCTTCATCTAAAAAGATGATTTTGAAATTTGCACCTAAAGGAATTGTTCTTGAAAAATCTTTTATTGCACCTCTTACAACATTGATACCTCTTTCATCTGAAGCATTTAATTCTAAGAAATCTTGAGAGAAATTACTTCCAAATAATTCCTTTGCCATAGCCACTGCACAACAGGTCTTTCCAACACCTGGTGGTCCTGCAAACAAAAGGTTGGGCATGCTTTTTTTTTCCACATACTTTTGTAGCCTTGGAACTATGTGTTTTTGACCTACAACTGACTTTAATAACTTAGGTCTATATTTTTCTGTCCAAGGAAAAGAATTTTCTACAATTGCCATAATAAAACTACTTTTAAATATATATTATAAATTAACAATAAAATAATAGTCCAATATATTTATAACCCTTTTTATAGAAATAATATATAAAGATTAACAAATATAAAAAAGAAAAACATATGAAAAAGATAAAAATAAACTATAAAGTAATTATTTTATTTATAATTGCAACAATAATATCCCAAGCACTAATCAAAGTACTATCCCCTAGTAATTTTTTAAAAAGTCCAACATATATATTTTTACCAATTGTTGGTTTTTTTGGAATGTATTATTTTAGTGCAGAAATAATGAAATACGTTAGGATAAATAATAAATTTACATTTGCTGGTTTTTTTATAGTAATTGCCTTGTTATGTTTTTATATTGCTTTGTTTATGTTCTATTGGAATGCGTTAAAAGTTTTAAACAACCAACCAATTGCTTTCCCTTATTTTAAGATCCTCTTAGATTCTGCATTTTTAGAATTTATAGTTTCTGGAGTTTTTGGAATTTTTGCAATTAAAAAATAAAAAATTATTTACTTTTGTTTATTTTTAAAAAGGTAAGTGGTTATGTCAAAAATATTTATAAAAACTTTTGGTTGCACCTTAAACAAGAAAGATAGTCTAAACCTTGTTTCTAATTATGATTATAGTGAAGATGAAAAAGATCTGCTCTCTGCAAATCATATTATAATTAATACTTGTGGAGTAAAAGAACAAACAGACACAAAAATTATAAACTATTTAAAAAAATTAAAAACACAAAATATTTCTGAAAAGAAAATAATAATCTGTGGTTGTTTAGTAACCATTAACAAAGAACTACTAACAGATGTTTTTCCAAATGCAAAGTATTTTAGAATTGAAGAAACTAAAGAATTACAAAAATTATTAGAAGATTTAAAATTGAAAACTAAAGATAGAAAGATAAATCTCTCAGAACCAATAATACTTTCAAATGGGTGCCTTGGGAATTGTAATTATTGTGCAGTAAAGTTTGCAAGAGGTAGACTTAAAAGTAAAAGTGTAAATGAAATTGTTTTAGAAATTAAAAACGCAATTGGAAATGGAAGTAGAGAAATATTATTGACTTCTCAAGATAATGGTTGTTATGGCTTTGATATTAATACTAACATAATAAAGTTGTTGTTAGAAGTTATAAAAATAAAAGGAGATTTCTTAGTAAGGTTGGGGATGGCAAACCCACAACACCTAAAAACCTTTAAAAAAGAATTAATTGAAATTTACAAACACAAAAAAATATATAAATTTTTACATGTCCCAATCCAGAGTGGGGATAATGATGTTTTAAAAGATATGAATAGATATTATAAAATTGAAGAAGTGTTTGATATTATTAAAGACTTTAGAAAAGAAATTCCAGAAATTACAATTGCAACAGACATCATTGTTGGATACCCTACTGAAACTGAAAAACAATTCCAAAACACAATCAAAGTTATTAAGAAAATAAAACCTGATGTTGTTAACATCTCTAGATTTGGGCAAAGAAAAGGGATTGAGGCAAACAAACATGAAGATCTCTTAGGTGCAATTAAAAAGAAAAGATCTAGAGAACTTACTGTTCTTTGTAGGAAATTGTTTTTAGAAAAAAATAAAAAATATTTAGATAAAGAAAAAGAAATATTGATTACTGAAGTTGGAAAGAATAACACAGTTATGGGAAGAACCATTGAATATAAACCTGTTGGAATTAGAGGGAATTATTCTCTTGGAACCAAAATTAAAATAAAGATTATAGATTGTAAAGCTAATTTTTTAATAGCTAAAAAAATGTAGAAAAAACATAGTTTGTATTTCTAAATAAATGGTCATTTAAGTTAAGTATATAAACTATTTGCTATTTATTTATATATATTAAATTGAATTTGAAAAAATATGGATTTGTTTCTTACTTTTAAAAAATATATAGAAAATTACAAGATTATTCTATCTCTTAGTGCATTATTTATATTTTTATTATTTTTAATAAACCCTGTCTTTAGTCTTTTTGGAGGAACCTTAAATATAACATATAATATCTTAAATTTTGAATTAGGAAATGTTGTGATAAGTTTACTTGCTTCACTTATATTGTTATTTATATTTAGTTTAGTACAAACAATTATAATCTATAAAATAAGTAAAGACTATAGTGTTAATGAAACAGTTTATTTTAAAGAAATTAAAAAAATGTTCTATAAGTTATTAAAATTTAATTGGATTTTCTTTTTAGTAATCTTTGGGGTTTCTGTTTTTTTATATGATCTTAATCTTTTAAATAATATTATTACACAAATTATATTTTTTATAATAACAATTTCTCTTTGGTTTGTTCCACAAATTATTGTTTTAGAAAATAGAGAAATACCTTTGGCAATGTGGTATAGTGCAAGATTTTGGAAAAACAATTTTGGGCATTTGTTAACATTATTTTTATGTGGTTTTATTTTAATATTATTAACTAGTTTGATAGAGGTCTTAATAGCTGGGATAATTGGAATTATGATTTCTGTGTTATTTTTAGTTTTATTTGTAATACCTTTTACAGAGATTCTAAAAACTGAAATTTATTTAAATAAATATAAACTATTAAAGCCAAAACACCAATTTAAATTAAAAAGGTAGATTGAGAAAATATGCAAGTAATAGATAAAATTGATAAACATATAATTGAAAAATTAATTGTAGATGGAAGAATTTCTTTTGCAAATATTGCTAAAGACATTAACTTAACAGATGTTGCAATTAAGAAAAGATTAGATAGACTTAAACAGAAAGGAATTGTTAAAGCTATTTTTGCAGAAATAGATTATAGTGTTATTGGATTTATTGAGATGATTGATATTTTAATCTGTATTGATCCTTCTAAACAAAAAGAAATAATTAGAAAATTAAAAGAGAATGACGATGTTATTAAGCTAACAGAAGTTACAGGAGAATATAACTTTATAGCAAAAGTAATTGCTGAAGATAAAGAAGATCTTAAAAAAGTCTTAGATAATATTTATACTGTAGATGGGATTATTAAAGTAAACATACTTACGACTATTAAAGAACATAAAAATACAAAAAATTTACCAGGTAAAATTATTCAAACTACTTTTTAATTTTAAGATTATAGGACATTTTATAAATGAAGTTAATAATTTCAGAAAAAGCAATAGCAGGAAAAAAGATTGCAACAATTCTTTCTAAAAATGATTTTGCAACAACTAATGTTAATGGAGTTTCTGTTTTTGAATTTAAAAAAAATAATGAAACATATTTGTTAATACCTTTGAGAGGACACATTAACACAGTTGACTTTGTTGGAGAAGATAGTTATTGGAGTATCTTTACACTTAAGGCTTTGGCTGATAAAAAGTTTGTTTATAAAGAGGTTGAAAAAAAGATAATCTCCTTACTTAAAAAAGAAAGAAAAGAATTAACACAAATTATAATTGCAACTGATGCTGATAGAGAGGGAGAAGCAATTGGGCTTGAGGCATACAATTATGTTCAACTTAAAAATAAGAAAGCTGATCTTAAAAGAGCATACTTTAGTGCATTGACTGAAAAGGAAGTTACTGATGCTTTTTCTAAACTTAGAAATTTGGATTTTAATTATGCTCACTCGGTTTTTACAAGACAAGAAATTGATCTTTTGTGGGGTGCAATACTTACTAGATATTTGTCTGTGATTGCAAATAGGAAAGGTAAAATGTTTCTTTCTGCTGGAAGAGTGCAGACCCCTCTTTTAAATCAAATTGTAGAAAGGGAAATGGAACGAAATAAGTTTGTGCCTGAAAAGTATAGAGTTATTAATATTATTTTTAAAAAAACTAAAATTAGATTTGAAGGAACACACAAACTTGGAAAGATGTTTGATATTAATAAAGCTGATCTGATCTACCAAAAAATAAAAGATGAAAAGACAGGTGTTGTAAAAAGTATAACAAAAACTCAAAAGATCTTAAAAAGACCTGATCCTTTTAACACCACTAGTTTTCTAAGAGCAGCAAGTGCTATTGGCTTTGGAACTAGTAAGGCAATGTCAACTGCTGAAAATTTATATCAACAAGGTTTTATTAGTTACCCTAGAACAGACAACACTGGGTATCCTCCAAGCTTAGACTTTAAAGGTATCTTAAACAAATTGCTTGGTTTTAAAGAACTTGAAAAAGATATTTTACAAATATTAAAAAAACCAATCAATCCTTCAAGAGGTAAAAAAATAACTACTGATCATCCACCAATACACCCTGTTGAATTTACACAACAATTGAAAGGGGATAATAAAAAAATTTATGAATTGATTGTTAGAAGGTTTTTGGCAACATTATCAATTGATGCAGTTACTGAGAATCTAAGTGTTTTAATTGATGTTAAAAAAGAACCGTTTATTGTAAATGGACAAATAATTATTGAACCTGGTTGGAAAAAAATATACTATTATTCTAAACTAAATGAAGTTATTTTGCCTCACTTGGAAAAAGAGGAAATAATTTCTATAGTTGATAAGAAACTAGAAAAGAAAGAAACAACGCCTCCTCCTAGGTTTACAGAAGGAGCTTTGATTAAGTTGATGGAAGACCTTAATCTTGGTACAAAATCTACAAGACCTGCAATTATCCAGAAATTAAGAAATAGAGATTATATTCAGGGTGGAAAGTCAGTTGAGCCAACAAAAATTGCAATCTCTGTTTGTAGTGTTTTAAATAAAAATGCAGACATTATTACCCAACCTAAATTAACAGCAGACACTGAAGAGGAAATGGAACTTGTTGCAACTGGAAAAAAAGAAAAAGACGAAGTTGTAAATAACACAAGAAAAAAACTTCATGAAATTATTGACCTTTTACTTAAAGAAAAAGATGATATTGCAAAAGAACTTAGAGGTGGAATAATCGAATCTAATTATATTGCAGTGTGCCCAAAATGTGGAAAAAAATTAATAATTAGGTATGGAAAAACTGGAAAACAATTTGTTGGATGCTTAGGCTTTCCTTCTTGTAGAAATACTTATCCTTTACCACAAAGAAGAAATATTAGTGCAACAGACAAGTTTTGTGAAGAATGTAAAGAACCAATTGTAAATGTGTCTGGCGGAAGAAGTGCTGACTTTGAAATGTGTTTAAATCCTAATTGTAAAACTAAAGAAGAATATTTGAAAAAAATTGAAGAAAAAAAACAAGAAAAAGAATCTGTGGAAAATTAAAAAAGCACAGTGAGATCTATGAAAAAATAATTTAATTATATAAAAATAAAAACAAATATAAAACTTCTTACAAAAGCCTTTTAAAATTTTTCTAACACCTAATTTATATACACAAATATTATGATTATGAAACATAAGATGTGAAAAGCATGATTGAAAAAATAATCTTAACTGTAAAAGAAACAGACTTTTCAGAGGTTGGGAAAGGTAAGGCAAAAATTGATCCTCTTGTTTTTGATAAAATGAAACTATCTATTGGAGATGTTATTTTAATTGAGGGGAATAATAAAAAAGCCTTAGCTTACGCAACTAGAGGGAGTGAGAAGGAAGCTGGATTAAATATTATTAAAATTGATGGTGTTATTAGATATAATGCTGGAGCAACAATTGATGAAGATGTTTTTGTTGAAAAAACAAATATTCAAAATGCACAAACAATTAACCTTTCTCCAATCATTGATAAAGATAAAAAAATTAATCTTACAAATGATATTGAAAGTATGATTAAAGACAAACTATTAAATTTAAATGTTATTGAAAAAAATATTGTAAAAATCCCTGGACTTCCTATACTTACTGTGGATGGGTATAGAGACCTGCAATTGATAATTACAAAAACAATTCCGAAAGGAGCTGTAAGAATTTCAGAAAACACAAAATTTAATATTTCTGAAAAATCAGAAACAACAAAAACCCCAAACATCACTTATGATGATATTGGTGGCCTTAAAAAAGAAATTGAAGCAATCAGAGAAATGGTAGAGTTACCTATTAGAAGACCTGAGATTTTTAAAAAGTTAGGAATCTCTCCACCTAAAGGTGTTTTACTTTATGGACCACCTGGAACTGGAAAGACTCTACTTGCAAAAGCAGTAGCATCAGAGACAGATGCTAACTTTACAATCATTAATGGTCCTGAAATAATTGGGAGTGCTTATGGTCAATCAGAAGCAAATTTGAGAAAAATATTTGAAGATGCAGAAAAATCAGCACCCTCAATAATCTTTATTGATGAGATTGATGCTATTGCTCCAAAAAGAGAAAATATACATGGAGAAACAGAAAAAAGAATTGTTGCACAACTATTAACACTTATGGATGGACTGACTGCTAGAGGACAAGTTGTTGTTATTGCTGCAACAAACATCCCTGATGTTATTGATCCTGCTCTTAGAAGACCAGGAAGATTTGATAGAGAACTAGAGATTAGTGTGCCTGATAAAGTTTCAAGAAAAGAAATATTGCAAGTTCATCTTAGAGGTATGCCTTTAGAAAAAGATATAAATGTAGATAATATTGTTGAACTTATAAATGGTTTCTCAGGAGCAGACATTAATGCACTTGTTAAAGAAGCTGCACTTAAAGCAATTAAAAGGCTTATGCCAAAAATAAATAAAGAAACTAATAAATATTTGTCTAAAGAAATTTTAGATCAATTGATTATTAAAAAACAGGATTTGTTGGACGCACTAAATGTTGTAGAACCATCAGCACTTAGAGAAGTACAAATACAAGTGCCTAACGTTAAGTGGGAAGACATTGGTGGCTTAGATGAACAAAAACAAACCTTAAAAGAATTAATTGAATGGCCTATAAAATATAAAACGAAATTTGAAGAAATTGGAATTGATACTCCTTCTGGAGTTTTACTTTATGGACCTCCAGGAACAGGAAAGACATTAATTGCTAAAGCCATTGCTACAGAATCAAATGCAAACTTTATATCTGTAAAAGGTCCTGAGATCTTTAATAAATGGGTTGGAGAATCTGAAAAAAAGATTAGGGATTTGTTTAAAAAAGCAAGACAAGTTGCACCCTCAATAATTTTTTTTGATGAGATTGATTCTATAACAAGATCAAGAACTGCAAATGACACTAATGATGTTTCAAATAAAGTTGTTGCTCAGATATTGACAGAGATGGATGGAATTTCACAACTTAAGGATATAATCGTTATTGGAGCAACAAACAGAATTGATATGATTGATCCTGCATTTTTAAGACCAGGAAGATTTGATGTTAAGTTAGAAATACCTTTACCAAAATTAGAAACACGTGAAAAAATATTTGAAGTGTATATTAAAAAAATGAATGTTGACAAGAAAATTAAAATAAAAGAACTTGCAAAAAAAACAGATGGAGCTTCAGGTGCTGATATTGAGGCTATTTGTAGAGAAGCTGGGATGTTTGCAATTAGAGAAAATATTGTTTCTAAAGAAAAATTAATAATTACTAGTAAACATTTTGAAAAGGCAATTGAAAGAATTATGAGAATTTCGGAAAGTAAAAGAAAAGAAGATAGCCTTGCTAGATGAAATTTATTTAAAATTATAAATTGAAATTTTTGTTAGAGATAGTTTAGAAACATTTTAAAAAAATATAAAATAAAAAAAGTGAATCTGAAAAAAGTTAAAGACCAGAAGACCCAAAACCCTTTTCTCCTCTTTCTGTTTCATCTAAATCTTCTACTTCTAAAATATCATCAACATAAATTAGAGTTGGAATAATTTGTGCAATTCTGTCGCCTTTCTTGATCTCAAAAGAAACTTTAGAAGAATTAAATAAGCACACTTTTATTTCTCCTCTGTAATTAAAATCAACAACCCCTGCAAAGACATTGATTCCTGCTTTTACAGCTAAACCACTTCTTGGAGCAATCCTTAAGTATAGAGATTGATTTTTTAAATTTAAAAAAGGTAGAGAAAAACTTACACCTGTAGAAACTAAATTTCTTTCAAAAGGTGCTATTGTTATTTCTTCATCTGAAAATAGATCAAAACCAGCATCACCTTCATGTGCTTTTTTTGGCAAAATTGCAGTGTCTGTTAATCTTTTTACTTTTATCATTTTTTAAAAACCTCTTCTTTATTTTAGATTATATTTTTCATTTAGAATTTTAATTGGTTGATTATATTTTTATATTTTATCTTTTATTTAAAGAGCTTAAATTTTTTATTTTTAAATTACTTTAAATCACAACTACCCTTAAATCCACAACCTGCAGAACATTCTGTACACCCACCTAACTTGATCATCTCACCTTTTCCACAATTTGGGCAAACTTGTCCAGCTTGATCACCAGTATCTTTTGGAGTTAGTTCTGATTTTGGGTGTCCAACAAATCCTGTGTTCTTATTATTTGAATTATTTCTTATTTTTGTTTTTTCTGCAGTTTGTCTAGAAATTGCATTTTGGTTTTTTGTTTCTTGATCTTTGTTTGTGGAAAGTATTTGTTCATCTCTTGAAGAATCTCTATAAATGGTCACACCTTTACATCCAAGTTCATAAGCTGTTTCATAAAGTTCTTCTGTTTGTTTAATTGTAAAATTAGAAGGAACATTTGCGGTTTTACTTATTGATGAATCTGTCCATTTTTGAATTGTTGCTTGAACTTTAATATGTTCTAGAGGTGTTAATTGCATCGCAGAAACAAAAAAATCAGGTAATTTTCCATCTTTATAATATTCTTCTGCTAAAGGTATGTTTACCTCATGGAAACCTAATCTTGATTGTCTGTAAAACTTAAAAGCAAAATATGGTTCGATGCCTGTTGAGGTTCCAAGCATTGTTCCTGTAGAACCTGTTGGTGCTTGGGTTGTTAAAGTTACATTTCTAATTCCTTTTTCTTTAATTTTCTCAATAACTTCTAAAGGCAACTCTCTTACAAATCTGCTATTTAGATATTTTTCTTTATCAAACTTTGAAAAGAAACCTTTTTCTTCTGCAAGTTGTGTAGAGGCAATATACATTTCACTTGTAATTGTTTTGTAAATTTTGTCAATAAAATTTATTGATTCTAAAGAACCATACCTTATCCTTAATTTAATTAATAGTTCTGCAAGACCTAATGTTCCACCACCAATCCTTCTTTCTGATTTTTGAATCTTTTCATTTTCTTCAAAAAAGTAAGGTGTCAAGTCAATTACATTATCTAAAAATCTTGTTAAAACTCTTGCAGCTTTCTTTAATTTTTCCCAATTAAGTTCATAGATTGGACCAACTTCATCAGTACCAATCTTCTCAGCAAAAGAAGCTAAATATAGGTGTCCAAGATTACATACACCCCAAGCTGGCAGTCCTTGTTCTCCACATGGGTTTGTTGAAATTATTTTATTATAATAATAGCTATTACTTAATTTATTGTACCGCTCCATAAAGACAACCCCAGGCTCTGCAGATTTCCAGGATGATTCAATTATTTTTGTCCAAATTTCTTTTGCTTTAACTGTTTTATAAACTTTAGTTGGATAACCTTTTTCTTTCCAAGACCTTAAATCTCCGTCCCACTCTCTATCATATATTTCTGAATAGGTTGGATTTTCATAATCAGGAAACTCTAGTTTCCAATAATCATCATTTTTAATAGCATCCATCAAAGAGTCTGAAATTTTTACAGAAATGTTTGCATGTTCTAAAATTCCTGTTTTTGTTTTTGAATCAATAAATTCAAAAATGTCTGGATGCCAATCATCAAGCATTAACATCAACGCTCCTCTTCTTGATCCCCCTTGTTCAATTAAAGCAGTTATAAATGAATAAAGACCACCCCAAGAAACTGAACCTGATGATCTACCATGTACACCTTTAACATATGCATAGGCTGGTCTTAAAGTCGAAAGAGAAGTTCCTACACCACCTCCTCTTGAAAAGATCTCAACCATTGAGTATAAGGTATCTTTTATAATTGATTTTCTAGAATCTTCAGGAGAAGGAATAACATAACAATTGTATAATGTTAGATTTGAAGTGTAGCCAAGTTCATCAATATTTGCACCGGTTAAAATTCTTCCACCTGGAGAGATGTGATTGTTTTTTAACATATACAAAAATTCATCAAACCATTTTGTTTTGTTAATGTCATCTTTTTCTACACTTGCTACTGCTTTTGAAATTCTTTTGTAAGTATCATTTACTGATTCTTTTGGTTTTTCACATTTACTTCTTTCTTGCTTAAATTCAAAGTTATTTGTTTTATCTGCATAGATTCCTGTTAACATATACAATATACAATTATCTTGATTATCAATTGATTTAACTACACCTAGATCTTTTTTTGGATATTTTTTATCTTCTTTAGAGATTGTTACAACTAAGTCTCCAGAAGTAATATCTTCTTTTTTTGTTTTTACAGAATATCTATCTAAAAAAATAATTAAACCTAAGTCTTTAAATTGTTGAGAATTATTTAGAACATTGATTGCTTGTTTACTTAATGAAATACCTTTCTCTTTAAGATCAATAACTTCTTTACAATCTTTTGTTTTTTCTTGACTATCTCTTATTTTTCTTCTTTCTTCTCTATATAATATAAAAGATTTAGCTATATCTGCAAGTTCAGAAGCAATTAAAACATACTCAATTGTATCAGATGCATCTTCAACAGAAGGAATTTTGTTTATAAATTTAGATTCTAAAACTAGGATTACTTTATCTACTAGATTTTCTGCTAAATTTTCATCATACTTATCTACTGACTTCATTGCTTTTATTATTGCAAATTTTATTTTTTGTTTATCAAAGTCAACTATTTCTAAGCTTCTTTTTTTTATTTTTGTAATTTTTGTAATTTTAGTTAGCATGTTCATAAGTTATTACCCCTTGTCTTAAAATTAATACTTCTTATTTTAATAATTAATATTCTATACCTTCTCTTGCTTTTGTGTTTTTATAATAATGTTTAATTTCTTTAAATTCTGTAACTAAGTCTGCTTTTTTAATTAAGTCTTTATGTGCAAATCTTCCTGTTAAAATTAATTCAATATTTTTTTTATTACAGATCTTTATAATATTATTTATTTCTTTTTTTGTAATTATTTTATAGAAATATACTAAATTGATTTCATCTAAAACCAAAATGTTTATTTTTTTTGTATCTAATACATTAAATAAATAATCTATTCCTTTTCTAATTATTTTTTTATTTTTATCTGTAATCTTATTGTTGATTATAAATTCATTAATTCCAAATTTTTTAAAAGTAATGTTCTTTAAAGATTTAAATGTCTTTTCTTCTCCTGTTTCTCTAAACTTTAAAAATTGTAAAAAATATATTTTATTGTTATATGCTAAAGCTCTTATACAAAGTCCAATTGCAGAACTAGTCTTTCCCTTACCTTCCCCAGTGTATATTTGTAATTTTACTTTTTCCATATTTTCATTTAAACCCCTTTAAATCATAAAAAGTGGAAAATTTTTGTAGTGATATAGTATTAGGTAATTACATTTTTATAAAGGTCGGTTTGAATTTTGATTTTTTGATATAAGGCTTTGTTTGATATCTTAAATTTATGTATATGTTTAAAATTAACTTATAAAAATTAAAAGAAAATATATATATATAGTTCGGTTTAATTTATTAATATTATAATATAGATAAGTTAAATTGTGTGATTGATATTGTGGTTATTAAAAATATAAATTTAATATTTACATTATTTGTTGGACACCTTGTTTAAAAAATACTTTATTTAGATTGAAAAAAATGAATGAAGAAAATAAGAATTCAGAAATTTTAAAAAAATTTAAAAATGAATTGAATATTGAAGGGTATAGTCAGAAGACTATTGAGATCTATATTTTATATTTATCTTTATTTAATACATTTATTAAAAAAGATTTAGAAACTGCTACTTCTGATGATGTTGTAAATTATTTATCTTATTTAAAATCTGAAAAGAAAGTTGGTTCTGCAACATTAAATTTATTTTTATCAATTATTAAACATTTTTATAATGGGTTTTTAAAAATTAATTTAGAAATAGATATTAAGCTACCTAAAAAATCTAAAAAGATACCAACTGTGTTAACACCTAATGAAATTAAAGAACTAATTAATGGTACTAAAAGTTTAAGAAATAAATTAATTATTAAATTTATATATTCTAGTGGTGTAAGGGTTTCAGAATGTGTTAGTATGAAAATTAAAGATCTTGATTTTGATGAAAAGACTGGAAAGGTTATTAGTGGAAAAGGAAATAAAGATAGAATTATTATTCTTTCAACTAAATGGATTGATCAATATAAAAAATATTTAGAGAAAAGAAATAAAAAATATATATCTGAATATTTGTTTACAAACAATGTAGGTAGACAACTCTCAGTTGACACTATTCAAAAGTTTTTAAAAATATCTGCAAGAAATGCAAACATTCAAAAAAAGGTAAGTCCACATACTCTAAGGCACTCTTTTGCAACAGCATTACTTGAAAATGATGTTAATATAAGATATATTCAACAGCTTTTAGGACATGCTAACCTAAATACTACACAAATATACACAAAGGTTAATACTAATAAATTAAAAATAATTAAAAACCCTTTAGATAATATGTAATATATAAATAAAAAACATATATCTTATATTAAAATAAAAAAGAATTTAGAAATAAAAAGGAAAAGTTATGAAGATAAATTTAAATCTATTTAATAGAAAAAAAAAGCCTGTTAAAGTATCTAAAAAGTATAAAGAAATTATTGAAATTTCTAAAAAGGATGTGGCAAAGGCAGAAACTGTTATTAAAAAAAGACAAAATAAAATAGAAAAAACAAAATATAGTAATGTTAAGGATAATATGGTTATTGGTAAAATTAAATGGTACAAAAAATTAGCTTTAAAAGTTCATTTAATTAAAAGTAAAAAAGAATTACAATTTCTTAAAAAACAATTAAACTTTGAAAAAGGAAGATTTAAAATAATTGAAAGTAATTTGACTAATAAGATTCAAAAATTATTAAGTAATGTTGATTATAAAACAACAAATAATAGAAAATTTGAACAATTAAAAAAAAATGTAAATGCTGTTAAAGAAATTATTGATATAATAGACCAAACTATTATGAAAATTGATAAAAAGTTATAGACCCCCTATACTTCCTGTAATAATTTGATTCAAAATATTATGATTTAGTGAAATTATGTTAATTTTTGTATTATTTTATAATTTATTATAAAACAAACTAAAAAGAATATATGATTTAATAATCAAAATAAATAGATATATAAATGTTTTGAATAACTTTTATAGTATAATATTAAAATAATGTTTATTTTGGAGGAATTAATATGACAACAAGAATTTCTAAATTATTTGGAATGGATATCTATCAAACAGATGCAACTTATAGAGGTAAAGTTCATGATTTAATAGTAAATTTAGAACAAGGTATAATAGAAACTATTACTACTCAACCATTAAAAGTTAATTCTAAATTAGAAGCTAAGAAAATCATAACAGATCATAGTATACCTTATAGTAAAGTAATATCTGCAGATGATATACTTCTTATTAATGCAGGAAACATACCAGTAAGTGAAAAAAGAAAAATTGAACCTGAAATGGAACCTGTAACCAAAAGTAGTAAAGATGCTTCAATTAGAAAGAAGTATATAGGTTATAGAAGTAAATATAGTAGTTCAACAAGAAAATAATTAAATTTTAATTATTTTTTTCTTTTTACTTTTTTTAATTAATAACATTAATAATGATAATATTTTTAATAGTATATATATAAATATATTATACATTATATTATTATATACATAACATAACGTTTATTTTAAAAAACACACAATACAGGAAGTGAGGGGTCCTCTTGATACAAGTTAATTATATAAAATATAAATTTACATTTAATAATAATATAAAACATTCATCTTATCTTTATCAAAAGATATTTAGATCTATTTATGGTTATCAACAAAATGTTACTAAAAGTAATAAAAAAGTATATACTTATAAAAGACCAGGTATAATATCAAACACACCCCATATCAAACCAGGTAAAAATAGTATAATTTTACCTATAGGTTGTGAAGCAAATTTGATCGAATTTTTTAATACAGGCAAAAATCCTGCACATAATTGGAGAAATAAAGGTGATTGGGAAGTTAATTATTCAATTAATAAAATAGATGTTCCAAAAGAAAGTATAATTATAGAATTAGAAGAATATATTAGAGATTATAAAGTAATTAATTTTGAGAATAAAGAAAGTACAATTTTAATTGAAATTAATAAAATATTAAATAAAGAAATAAATGATGTTAATTATATGAAAAATATATTAAAGATTAGTAATAATATAATTTTATATGATTGGTTTAAAGATACATATATTTATTCTGATTTTTTAAATAAATTTCATTCTGATTTTTTAAAATTAGATGAAGTTGTTAATATTAAATGAATTTGTTAATATTCTAATTAATATAAGAAATTATTATTATTTTAATTTTTATCTTTAATAATTATTATATTTTTTTTCCAAGTTCTTTTTTTTCCTGTATTATTTATTTTTATTAAATGTATGTCAGTTAATGTTTTTAAATATGGATAAAGACTTTTTTCGTTTTTATATTCTATATTAAATTCTAATTTTATATTTTGTCTTAACTCATCCATAGTAGTCCATTTATCAGAAGGTAGAGATTTTATTATATGTTCTGCTTGTGTGTTTTCTTTTATTTTTATCAGATCCCAAATAGTGTTTAGTTCGTTTGTTAATTCTTGAACAGTAACTTCTTTTATTTTTGTATTTTCATAATTTAATTGAGGTTGTAGAGTTTTTATTTTAGTTTCTGAAATATTTGATTTTGAATAATTATTGTTTTCTAAAATGTTTGTATTTTTGAAGTTATCTATAGTTTCTATTTTTGTATTTGTTTCTAAATTATGAATTTGATCTTCTTTTTTATTTATATTTTCAGTCTCTATATTTTCTTTATTTATATCTTTTTTAGAAAATATATTTTTTATAATTTTAAATAAGTTCATAAGTTATCCTTTTATTATTACATCTATTATATAGTAATTACCGTAATTATTTTAAAGCTTTCGGTAATGACTGTAATTATATTTCGTGATAATAGTAATTACAGTAATTATTATGCTATTTATAAGTAATTACCAAAAAAGTAAAAATTAACTATAAATATTATGTATATAATTTGTATTTTAAAACAAATTTACATCAGATTTTACTAAAGTTTAGGTAATTACCCAATAAAAAATATAGTAATTATCAACTTATTTGAATAAATTAAGTTCATTTTTCAAAAATATAGTTAAATAAACTATATTATGTTAAATAATACAAATTTTAACCTTTATTTTGTTTTTAAAGGTTAGTTTATCTTTTTAAGCAATCATTTTTAATTTAACAAATATGTCCTACATATACTGAAAATTGAAAACTAATTCTAGTAATTACCACTCTAAAAAACATATAATTAGACAAAAAGGATTTATTAAAATAACAAAAATAGCAATTGAATCTTAATTTAAAAATAAGTAGCGAGGGTAGGATTTGAACCTACGACCTTCGGGTTATGAGCCCGACGGGCACTCCAGGCTGCCCCACCTCGCTATAAAAAATATGTAAAATTTACAAATAGTAATTTAATTTATATACCAAAACATATTTAAATCATTCACAAATGTAACCTTTAGTATTATCTTTAATTTTTTCTAATAAATTTTCTAATTTTTTAATGTTTAGTTCTATTTTTTTAAGATCTTTATTTAGTTTAGTAATTTTTGCTGTAGAATTTACAATTTTCAAATTAGAGTTACAATTTGTGCATTTAAAATCATATGCTGCAGCAACTTCAAATGGAACCTCTATACAGTTTTTTGGACAAACAAAAAAATCATGTATTTTTTTATCACTAATTTCCATTTCAATTTTTTTATATTTTTTAATTTCTTGAATCATTAATATCTCAACAATTTTTTTATGTTTAATTTCCCACAAAAACACATACATATTTTTTTCATTTCTTTTTTTCTTATAACAAGCAATCCCTCTATAATGTAAACTATTTAATGTAGATCTAACTGTTGTTATTTTTTCATTAAGTTTAGAAGATATTATTTCAGGAGAGAGTTCAGAGCCATTCTTAAACAATTTAACAACATCTGTAGCAATTGGTCCTGCAATTTGTTCTAAAAAAGTAATTGCATTTTGATCAAACAATAATTCTTTTTTTAATTTATTCATAATTAATCTTTTCCCTTAATAGAATAATATAGATACAAAACTATTTTAAGTTGATAACATCTTTGTAAGTGTTATTTGGTATTAATTTAATTTTATTATTTTTAAAATCTTTTTCATTTAAAGCATCAGGATTAAGTAAATATAAAATGACTGCTAAAGCCCCAACTTCACTTTGTGGTTGATTTGTAACTGACACATTATAATCTGCTAATTCATAATATAGTTTAGGGACTTTAGGTCCCCCAACAACAATAAGTAAATCTAATTTTTCTATATTGATTTTAGAGCTTACATTATTAATTATTTTAATAATCTGTTCTCCATACATAGTCAAATGAATAATTATTGTTTTTTTTTCTTCTTTTACTTTTTTAATAAAGGCACTAGGTTTTTCTACATACTCAATTTTAAAATCTCCACCCCATTTCTCCTTAATATTTTTTATATTTTCTTCAATTCTATAATCTTCTATCCCAGAATAATAAAATTCTTCTGCACAAAATGCTCTTGCAACTAATGCACAATGAGTTGTAATCCTTTTATCTCTTTCAGGTCTGTGATCTAATTTTAATATTTTTATCATATTATCATCTTTTATATTTTTTTATGAAGCAATCAAGATATTAGTTTATAAATCTTTTCTCTAATATAATATATACTATTGTAACATTTTTTATTTGTTGTTTTTTTAAATAATCTATAAAAAGGATCCGTAGCTCAGTCTGGCAGAGCACTGGACTTTTAATCCAGGTGTCGGGGGTTCAAATCCCCCCGGGTTCATAACATTTTATCTGAGTTATTATAATCAAGGGCTCGTAGCTCAGTCTGGTTTAGAGCACTGGACTCTTAATCCAGGTGTCGGGGGTTCAAATCCCCCCGGGCTCATAAAAAAGGTACCGTAGCTCAGTCTGGGAGAGCAATAGGCTGAAGACCTATGTGTCGGGGGTTCAAATCCCCCCGGGACCACTTCTTTATAATTTCTAATTTCTCTTATTTTTTAAACATTTTGTTACATAATAGTTATTATGGATCCAAAGTTATTAACTCCAATGATGAAACAATACATTGAAACTAAAAAAAAACATCCTGAAGGTATACTTCTATTTAGAGCTGGAGACTTTTATGAAATGTTTTTTGATGATGCAAAACAAGCTTCAACCATATTAAACATAACTTTAACAAAAAGAGGAAAAGGCTTAACAGAAGCACCATTAGCAGGAATACCTTACCATTCAATTGATCCATACATTTCAAAATTAATAAAAGCAGGGAAAAAAGTTGTAATCTGTGAACAAATTGAAGATCCAAAAAAAGCAAAAGGTTTAGTTAAAAGAGCAGTTACAAGAATAATAACTCCAAGTACTTTATTTGATGATAATTATGAAAATAACTTTTTGTGTTCAATTTCAAAATTAAAAGAAATTTTTGGTTTCTCATTTATAGACATCACCACTGGAGAATTTAAAACAACTATCTTTTATAATTTTAATGAACTGCTAAATGAACTTAGTTCTATTAAACCAAAAGAACTAATAATTACAAAAAATATATTAAATAATCTTGAATTAATAAACTTAATTAAAAAGAGTACAACAAACACAATCATCAATTATTCTGAAAATCTAGACTCTAGTTTATCTTCTGAACAATTAAAAAAACATTTTAAATTAAATTCATTAGAAGTTTTTGGTCTAAACAATAAACCTGAGTGTTTAGTTTCTGCATATAATGCATTAAAATATTTAAAAGACACTCAATTTAGTGAACTTACTTATATAAACAACATAAAAGACTACACACAAACAAAATATTTAAAATTAGATAGAAAAACAATTAGAAATTTAGAACTTGTGTCTAATTTAAATGATAGTTCCACAAATAATAGTTTATTTAGTTTAATTAACTTTACAAAAACTCCAATGGGATATAGAAAATTATATTTTGATATATTACATCCAATTCTTAATAAAAAAGAATTAATTTTAATAAACAATTCTGTTGAAGAACTAATCAACAACATCTTTTTACAACAAGAATTAACACAACAACTTTCCTTTGTTGGAGATATTGAAAGAATAATTAGTAAGGTTGGTTTTGGAAATGCAAGCCCAAGAGACTTAATTTCTTTAAAACAGAGCCTAGAGGTCATCCCTAAACTTAAAGAATGTTTAAAAGATTGTAAAACAAATAAATTAAATTTAATAAATTCTAGTTTGCAAGAAATAAATGAGTTAGTTAAATTATTAGAAGCATCTATTGTTTCTCAACCACCATTTAGTGTAAGAGAAGGTAATTTTATTAACCCTAATTACTCAAAAGAACTTTTTGATCTTGTTAACATACATAAGAGTGTAGATTCTTGGTTAATTGAGTATGAAGCAAAACTAAAAAATGAAACAGACATTAAATCATTAAAAGTAAAATTTAATAAAATTTTTGGATACTATATTGAAATTCCAAAATTCTCTGTAAAAAATATACCATCTGATTTTGAAAGAAAACAGACTTTGGTTAATGCTGAGAGGTTTACTACACCTAAACTTTTTGAAAAAGAAAATTTAGTTTTAAATGCTAAAGACAAAAGATATGAATTAGAGTATAATATTTTTTTAGATGTTTGTAAAGAAGTTTTAAAATATCAAAAAGAAATAAATGCTCTTTCAAAAGTTATTGGAAACTTAGATGTGATCTTAAGTCACTCAATTGTTAGTTTAAACAATAGTTACTCTAAACCAAATCATACAAACACCTCTAAAATTGATTTTAAAGAACTAAGACACCCAATTATAGAAAAGTTAGTTGACTTTATACCAAATGATTGCTTTTTGGATGAAAATAATAGAACAATGATTATTACTGGACCAAACATGTCTGGCAAGAGTTCTTATATGAGGAGTGTGTGTTTAGGTCTTATTTTAGCACACATAGGTTGCTTTTTACCTTGCAAGAGTTCTGAAATAGGGTGTGTGGATGGTGTTTTTACAAGGGTTGGTGCATCTGATGATATCATACATGGGCAAAGTACTTTTTTAGTGGAGATGTCAGAAGTTGCTTATATTTTAAATAATTGTACAAAAAATAGTTTTATAATTTTAGATGAGATTGGTAGGGGGACAAGTACTTATGATGGTTTAAGTTTGGCATGGTCAATAATTGAATATTTGAATAATAATATTTTGGCAAAGACTTTAGTTGCTACTCACTATCATCAATTAAATAAGCTTGAAGAAAATTATGTTGGTATAAAAAATTATCATGTGACTGCAAAAGAAGAAAATAATAATTTATTTTTCTACCATAAATTAAGGGAAGGTGGAATTGATAAGAGTTATGGTATCCAAGTAGCAAAGCTTTCAGGAATTAATAAACAAATAATTGAAAGAGCCTTATTGATTCAAAGAGAATTAGAAGAAGAAATATTTTTAAAAAAGCAAACCCTAAAAAAGAAACAATTATTTTAAAAGATGGTAAATCGTTAAAAGATAATTTAGAAACTTTAAAAGGAAATAAAAAAAGTTTATTTAAAAAAGAACAGAAAAATTTATTTGAATATTAGTTTATTTGAATATTAGAAGAGTAGTTTATTTGAATATTAGAAGAGTAGTTTATTTGAATATTAGAAGAGTAGTTTATTTGAATATTAGAAGAGTAGTTTATTTGAATATTAGAAGAGTAGTTTATTTGAATATTAGAAGAGTAGAAGTGTAGAAGAGTAATTTACAAAATTAAAAGTTAATAAAATTAATTTTACACAAAATAAAGATGATTTGTTATGGGTAAGATAAAACAATTAAGTAAGGAAACAATTAATTTAATTAGTGCTGGAGAGGTTATTGAAAATCCAAGTGATATCTTAAAAGAGTTGTTAGAGAATTCTATAGATGCTAAAGCTACAGAAATCACAGTAGATGTTAAAGATGCAGGAATCTCTTTATTACAAGTTACTGATAATGGTTTTGGTGTTGAAAGAGACGATCTTTTATTTTGTTTAGAAAAATATACAACAAGTAAATTAGAATCTATTGATGATCTGTTAACAATTAATAGTTTTGGATTTAGGGGAGAAGCACTCTCAAGTATTAATGCAGTCTCTAAACTAAAGATTACAAGTTCTGTAGATGATTCTGGTAAAGCTTACTTTGTAGAAAATTTAGATGTAAAAGAAACCTCTTTTAAGAAAGGCACAAAAATAGAGATCAGAGATCTATTTTATAATTTGCCAGTTAGAAAAAAATACTTAAAATCAAACTCTGTAGAATTTTCTAAGCTTTATGATATTTTTTTAGCAAATGTTTTTTTAAATCCACAAATCACTTTTAAATTTAATTCTGAAAAGAAAAAAGTAATTTTTCCAAAAACAAATTATGAAAATAGGTTGTTACAAGTTTTTGGAACTGATATAAAATCTAAAGGTATCTTTATAGACATCTCAAATGACTTCTTTAAACTTAAAGGTGTAATTAGTAACCCAAGTAACCAAATCTATTTTCCTACAAATTTTTTATTTATTAACAAAAGATTTGTTTATTCTCCACAGATTTATAAAATTATAACAGAGGCATACAAAGATTATTTAATGATTCAACAAAAACCATTTTTTATTTTATTTTTTGAAATTGATTCTAGAACAGTTGATGTTAATGTTCATCCTAAAAAAAGAGTTGTAAAATTATTAAATGAGATGCTCTTTTTATCAGAATTAAAAAAAGAACTAAATATTATTTTAGAAAAAAATTTAGGAAAAAGCACCCCTCAAATAAACTCTTTAAATGATTATTTTAAAATGGATAACCCTTCAAACAAATTTGAGTATGATAAAAATAAAGCCCTATCAAACACCAATTTTTCTAGAAATACAAAATATACAGTTAATGATTATTATAAGCCAACTCAATCTATTTTCAATTCAGAGACAACAGATAGAGAAGAGCTACCTACTTTGTTTGAACACAAGATTACACGATTTGTTGGACAGTTACACAACACCTACATTGTCTGCGAAACTAAAGAAGGAGTTTTATTTATTGACCAACATGCTGCTGATGAACGAATAAATTTAGAAAAGAATAGACAAAAAGTTACTTTTGAAAAACAAAACTTAATTTCAGAATTGCCTTTACCTTATCTGTCAGAAGCACATAAAGATATTTTGTTAAACAACAAATTAAAATTAAATGAATTAGGTTTTAATTATGTTTATAAAGATAATAAATTTTACTTAACCACCCTTGCTCTATTCTTAGACAAATACTTAGACAAAAATATGTTTATAAATATTTTAGAAGATATAAAAGAAAGCACAAACACCGTAGATAAGTTAAAAGATAATCTATTAAAATTAAAATCTTGTAAACAATCGATAAAAGCAAACCAAGAACTAACTTTACCTGAACAAATTCAATTGATAAAAAAATTAAATCTCTGTAAGGACAAAGGTATTTGTGCCCACGGAAGACCAACTATAATTTATTTTTCTAAATCAGAACTTGAAAAATTATTTAAAAGAATTGTTTAAAATTTTACAATCCAAATAAATAAGATTGCACTAATAATTAGCAGACTAGCAATTAATTTTGTTAAAGTGTTATCTTGGTCAACTGACTTTATTATTATTTCATTTGTTCCAATATTTTTTTCTAAATCGTTTGTAAAATAATATACATTAAAATTTAATCTATAATCTTTAATTTCATAAGTTTTAATCTTAAATGGAATTTCAATAACATCTTTTGGCTTTATTTCATATACTTTATTTTTTTCAAGTTCAATAGTTCCATTAAAATTTGATATTATATAAACATCTTTTAAGACATTTTCTGAAACATTTCTTAGTATAAGTTTTCCATATAACTCTTGCTCTACAACATTCTCTTTAGAAACATCTATAAAAACTTCTAATTTAGATTGATCTTCATAACCTTTAATAATCTCAGGAGTTGTTAAAAGTTTAATAGCTTCTCCAAATTCTGTTGTGTAATTAAGGATTGCTCTGGGGGTTGCTAAGTTTGCTTCATTATTTGTTTTAAAATAATAGGTAAGTGTCTTAGTTTCGTTTGGGGCAAGTAAGCCCTTATACTCAACATCTCCTGAAACATTTTTTAACTTTGAGTTTTCAATATATAAGTTATTTGCATTATCTAACTCAATGTAGATGCTATCATAACCAGTATTTTTTACAGAAACTATAATTGGGATTAATTTATTTATAGGCACAGTACTTTGTATTGTTTGAAAAAAGTTTTCTTCTTTTATCTCTGCAAGAAGATATGTTCCAATGGTGCTTTCTTTTGAGATTGTGATTGTTGGTAGAAAAGAGTTATCCACACATATTTTTAAAGAATTATTATTTTTAAGTTTATTTAAAGGTATAATATTTTTTTCCTTAATATCTTTATTGGCTATTGTTTTTTCTATAATATCATTCAAATAAATAGATATTGTTACACCATCATTAACAGGAATATAGTTTTTAATCTTTAATTGTAATACTGTTGAGTAATTAGGTTCTGTGTTTAATTCAATATTTGTGTATTCATAACATTTATTTTGGTTTTTTTCAATTGCATTATCTAGATATCCAAAGTCCTTAAATTGTTTTTCATCAATTACAGATGCATAACTAAGGCTACTAAAAAATATACTTATTATTAAAATTATTGAAAACACTTTAATTAGTCTATACATATTTTTCCCTAATAACAAATCCATATTAAATATATATTAACAAACTCTTTTTATTCTTATTTGTATCTTTTGTTTAAATGTATTTTAATAATTGGTTTGGTAAGATCTTCTTGTTTTAGACAATTAGTTATTTTTTAATATCTTTTTTTTCTTATTTATTTTTGTTTCTTTCTTTTTATTTTTCTTAGTATTTAATAGAATATAGAGTAAGAAAAGTATGATTAAGAATATCAAAATAATTATGATTTGTTTTTTAGAAGTGTTCTCATTTTGGTCTTTAATTTCTGAATTATTTTTAAGTAGAATAATTATATTTAGATATTTTTTAGAGTCATAAAAACCAACCGCCTTTGAGATTATTCCTTGTATATTTTCGTTATCAGAATTTTCTTCAATAAAATTATTTAATATTTCTTTTGAATCTCTCTTAATCTGTTCTAACCCATTCTCCAATAATTCTTTTTCAGCATTTATCTCCACCAACCTATTAATTGTAACTTTGTCTATAGAATTAATTGCAGAAACATAATCTTTTTCTTCATAGTTTTCTACAAATTTATAGTAAAGTTTTTTATAAGTCTGCGTGTCCAAGAAATCCTGTTTTTTAACATATCTTTCTAAATCTTTAAGAGTAATTAATGGATAATATTTAACAGCATATATTTGTTGTAAACCATAATCTTCATACAACCATTCAATATCCTCTAATAGTTTGTTTGTGGTGTCTTCTTCTATGATGTTATCAAGTTTAATTAGTAGCTCATATATAGTTGTAGCTTCTGTTTTTGCAGAGTTATTTACTTTCTCTAAAATATTTGAAAATAGGGTTTGATTATTTTCATCAAAGTTAATGTTTGTAATTTCTTTTAACAATTTGTTTTTAACATCTTCATTTTCTAAGTAACTTATTTTATTTTCAACTTCTCTTTGTTTAGTTATATTTTCTTCAATCAATTTATCTGTTTCTTTTTTATTTTTTATTATTATTTTTTGTTTTAGATTTTCTAAAAGATACAAACTATATTTGATATTTTTATATTTATCATAATCAATTTCACTTAATTTTAGAAGTTCTTCTTCATCTAATTTTTCTAAAAGCTCAGAGTGTAAGCTAATATATTTTTGTTCAACAATTCTATTTTCAGTTTCTAATTTCAAGACATCATAGATTTCTTGTTTTAAAGAATAATATTGTTTTATATCTTCAAAGGAATAATCAATTTTTTCTGTGTCAAGTTGCAAAAATTTATTTAAATTAATTATTTTTTGCACATCTTCAAAATAGCTTAACTTTAAGTCATTAATAATTAGGTTCAGTTCTTGGATCTCTTCTAAAACCCCATCTTTGTCTTTAAGTATTTGTAAGGTGTAGTTTTTAGTTTCATTCCTTTTAAGACTTAAATTAATATTTATGCTGTTATTTTCTTTTTCAAAATAAACCTCTTTATTATTTTCTTTAACAATTATCTCATCATCACTATCTATTTTGTAAATTGTTACTGGGGTGGTAATAATATCTTCTTCAAAGATGTTTTTTAAACTAAAATGACTTGTGATAATATATTTTTCTTCTGTCAACATTTCTATATTTTCAATTTCAGGATTGTTCTCTAAAACATCAGCTACATATATAAATTCTGTCTGTTCTTTTGTAAGATATCTCAAAGTTCTATTTTCATTTTCTTCTACTAAAGAATATTCAGTGTTACTGCTTGTAATGATTAGGTTTTTAGGTAAATAAAAAGTGTCTATAAAATTAATAACATCATTAGTTATGATTAATCTCACAATTGTCTTATCTAAATCTAATTTAATTATTTCTCTAATAATATTTTTGTGATTTTCAATTTCTACTTGATAATAATTTTTGTTTGGCAATAATTTTTGTAAATATATCTTATTTTTTTTTATTGTAAGTAAGTTATCTTTACTTATAATCTTGTCAGAGATAGGCACTTGTGTGTAAACCACCCCCTCTAGGTTAAAAGAGAAAGGATTAGTAAGTGTAAAATAATATTTGTTATTTACAATTTCAAAAGTATACTTTTCATTATTTATTAATTGTTTGGTGATGTCAAGTAACAAGCCATTAATCTCTAATTCTTGTTTAATAATATTTTCTGAATTAATTATTTTTTTATAATTTTGTAACAACCGATCAACATCAACTTTATTTTCAAGATCTAATATTTCAGAATCTTGTTTTAAGGTTTTTTCTTTATTCTTGATTTCAGAGATTATTTTTTTGTTTTCTAAAATCAGTTTGTTTATGTACACTAAGGTTGAATCCCCTTCTAACTTTTGATTAATAGTTTGCAGATATTCATTACATTCAAAAACATCATTTATTTTTAAAAATAGAAATTCTTCAAAATTGATTTTTTCAGATTCTTGCACAGTTTTTAATTCTTCAAGGCAACTTTCATTTTGCAAACTAACTTCTAGTTGATTACAAATTTCTATCTTCACATTATAATTATCTGTGTTTTCATATTCTTTAATTTTGTTTTTAAAATATGGATTTTTATAGTTTTTTGCTTCTAAGATAAGTTCTTGACAAGCTAACAACTCTTTACTTTTCTCTTCATCATCTATCTGAGATGTAATTTTATTATTATAGATTTCATTTTCTATAATTTTTAAATCAGCTAGATATTTTCCAAAGCTAATTTCTTTATTTTCAAAGTTTCTTTTCTCTACCAAAAAGTCATTATATCTTTCATCTAAAAGATAATCCTTATTTTCAGAAATGTTTTTTTCAAGTTCTTTAATTTTTAAAAAAATAGTATCATAATTTCTATTAAATCTGTTTACAATTTCTACAAAATCTGTATGCACAGAATCTTTAGTTCCAACAATTCTATCCAATAATAAATAAAAGTTATAAGTATTTGCATTTCCTAAATTTTTATTAATTTTTTCTAAGGTTTCTAACTTTGAAACATTAGTGATCAAGTAATTAATGGCAGGATAGGCTTTTGGTATTTTAATATCAGCAGAAGGCACTTGTGCAACATTATAATAATAGCTAATCAAATCAGTGTAGTTTGTTTCAGACAAATATGTTTTTTTAAAACCAAAGTCTTCTGCGACTACATGTAGATTTTTAATTTCTTTGTTTAGTTTATTTATATAGTGTATATTACTTTTGTTGATCTTTAATTCATTTAAATTTTTATTCAACAATATATAATCATTATATATTTCTTCTTCAGGAATCAATTCTACATCTTGGTTTTGTAAATAAACAGTTAGGTCTTTAATGATGATTATACTTTGTTCTGAGGCATAATCATTATATTTAAAGATATTAGTTACATAGTAAAAGAAATCATTTAACCCATCGATTAGTTCCTTTGGATTATTTGTGTCGCAGTTATTATTTATTTTTTCTATATTCTTTACACTATTGTTGTAAAACAGATAAGTGGATGCAATATTGTTTTTATAAACAGTTAATTCATTATAAATTTGGAATGGTAGTTTATTAGAATAATTAATCTCATTTACCTTCTCAAGACAAGCACTTTGGGTTGCACAGTTAGGGAGACTATTTTTAGAATAGTGTGTGACTGTAAGGCACATTTGTTTTTGTTGTGTGTTAAGTAAGTGTATACAACCTGACAATGAAAGTATTATTAAAAGTAAAAAAAAAATTAAATATTTTTTCACAGTTTTTAAACTCCTTCGATATATCAATTCTAATATTTCACAATTCCATCTGCGTTGATAGTTACTATCTTATAATTTATCTTTTTTTGTTTTAATATTGCTAATATAGCACTATGTTCCTTTCCACTACCAGAATGCAGGTTAAGTTCAAGGTCTTCTAGTTTCTCTGACCATTGTTTACTAATGTCTTCTAAAATTTCACTAAATCCTTTTCTTGGGTCAATAATTATCCAATTTACTTTTTTTGTACAAGTAAATTTATCTTGTGCCCATTCATTAGAAACAAGGAATACATTTTCATATTCTGAGTTATCAATAATGTGTGCTACTTGTCCCCAAGTTCCTTTTCCTATACTCAATACTCCTAAAAAATTTGCCATAATATTTTCTCCTTTTTTTCATTTTTAAATTAAATTAAGTTCTTCTTTAGATGCCTTATAGTTCTGAATAAATTTATTTCCTGTTTCTGTTATATAATATGTTTCTTTATCTGATAATACTATTTTTTTAATAAATTCTTTCTCTATAAGCATATCTAATATATTATATAATATAGATACTCTTTTAAAATATATTTTTATTTGTAAATCTTTAAATAGTATTGGTTTTTTAGAAATTTCTTCTAAAATCTCCAAATGTGGCTTAGAGTTAAGTATTTTATAGAGGTCAGGATCCTTTTGGAGCATATTAATTAAGAATTCATATTTTGCCATTTTTCTAATCACTTTATTTTTTTAATCATATATGGTTCAATAAGTTTATAACCTTGCTTCTCGTAGTACTTTCTAACTCCAACCCCACTGATGACTGCAATTCTTGATTTTTTTTCAAATTTTGCATATTTTTCTGCAAGAGTCAACAATTCTTTTCCAATTCCTTGGTGTTGTACATTTTTATCTTCAAAGTTTGTTGCTTGCCCATACACATGTAATTCTCTAACAATTGCAGTATTTTTATCAATTGCTTTTATGAATGGTTTGTGAGGAACTCTTAGTCTAATAAAACCTAACAAATAGTTTTCTTTTTCTGCATATATGAAATATTCTTTTCCACCCGATGCCTCATAAACTATTTCTTTAATTTTATAGTTGTTTATATTTTTTAAATTATTGTTAGGTTCTCTACACCTTATACAATTACATTTCTTTTTTCTTCTCTCTAACTCCATAAAAACATATTCTCTAAGATTGCTTTTTTGAATACCTGCTATTATCTTTGTTGCAGGAATATCTCTTTGCACTCTCATAATCCTTACCCATTTAGGCACAATCTCTTTAATGTCTGCAATCAATTTTACTATTTTTTCAAAGCTATAAATTTTATATTCTCCTGAGTAGTACATCTTTTCTAAGATTGTGTATTTTGTTACTAGGCAAGGGTATATCTTTATCATGTCAGGACAATAATCGGGGTTAGAAAATATTTCTTTAAAGCTTTCTAGATCTTTTTTGTAGTTACTTCCAGGAAGCCCAAGCATCATGTGGTAAAGTACCTTAAATCCTGAGTCCTTTAATAACTTTGTAGTCTCTATAACCTCTTTTGTTGTGTGTCCTCTCTTGACTATTTCAAAAACATCATCATGTGTTGTCTGAACACCAAGCTCTACTCTTGTACCTCCAAAAATAAGAAGTTTTTCAATTATTTGTTTATTACAAAAGTCAGGTCTTGTTTCAAAGGTTAGTCCAATTATTCTTTTTTGAGAGGTCATTGCCTTTTTTTTAAGGGTGTTTATGTTATTACTTTTAGAACCAGTAACTGCTTTATAAATGTCAATTATAAATTTGTTTTGGTAAGTTACAGGTGTTGCAGGAAAAGTTCCCCCCATAACTATAAGTTCTAATTTGTTTGTAGGGTGTCCAATTGAATTTAATTGTCTAAGTCTTTCTTTTACCTGTTTATAGGCATCAAAGTTATTTAGTTGTCCTCTCATGGCTGCAGGTTCAAAGCCTGTATAGCTTTTAGGTGCATCTTTATATGTTGGGCAGTAGATGCATTTTCCTGGGCAAGGATCAGGTTTAGTCATTACAGAAATAACAGTTACTCCTGAAAGTGTTCTTTTTGGTTTGGTTACAAAAGTCTTTGTTGGATTTTTAATCTCTAGAGCTAGAAGGATGTCTGAGGTTAATGGTATTTTTGTAAGGTTGTGTTTTTTTGCAAAGTCTGATTTTAATTTTTGTAGCTCTTGGTTAGTTATTACCTTCACATCTATTTTTTGAAAAAAAGATTTTAATTGATCAATATATTTTTTATTCATAATTTCTCTAAGTAACTTTTATAAAAAGAAAGTAAGTATTCTTTTTAGATTAAATTAATTTAATTATTTTATTAAAGAAATAAATTGGTATTAGGTTATTATTAAATAGAGGAAAATAGTGTTCCTTAGTACCGTATATTCCACTAATGCTTTTTTTAATATCTGTTTTTAAATTATAAATTATATAGTCATCAGTGTTTATAAACATTGTCTTTTCATTAATAATAGGGATGATGTAAACTTTAAAGTTAGTGGTTCCAATTTCTTTTGGTGTAAAGGTGTATGTTATGTTTGTTATTGAATTTGGTGTTAAGTACATTTTTTTATGTTTTTTAATATCTTTATTAAACCAATAATCAGATAAGTCAGAGCTTACAATTATTGTTTTTGTAGTTATAGATTTATTAATGACATTAAACTTAATGGTTTTAGGTTCATCATAGTTTCCAGTTTCCAAATACTCATCTAATGTTGTGTATATGACTTTATCAGAAACATCTAATTTTAAGATAATTTCTTTTTGCTGTTCTTTTCCAACCAATATTATTTTTAAAAGTAATTCTCCTTCTTTTAGTTCTTCATCTAATTTAATTGTAGTAAATATACTTTCTTTTGTATTTTTCACATTTTCAATAATTACCTTTTGTTTTTGTTCTTGATTAATTTTAATGTCTGTGTAGTCTTCTCCTTTCTCAATTAAAAAGCTAATTAAAAAAGATTCTCCAGGGGAAGCAAACCCAAGGTCAACAACATTTGTGTATCTTAGGTCCTCATAGACAGGCTCTAATATCTTTACTGCAAAAACAGAATGGTTGATGTTTATAAAAATTAATAATATAAAAATTGTTATTGTTATTTTCTTTAAGTCCATATTGTCCACAACACCTATTAAATATCTTTTCAAGTATATATTATATAATCTAATATCTTAAAAATATATGTTTATTAAAAGGAAGTATAACTTATGGATAATAATGTAACTAATCAAAGATTTAGTATGTTAAAACAATATCATACAGATACTCTAAACAAAGCAATTGTGGAGAAAAAAGTTGATGAGATTCTTGTTCCCTTTCTTTTAGAGGTTGTAAAGATTCCTGATATTTTTACCTCAAGTAGTTGTGCAGGAAGAATAATGTTACTTTCTACAAATGAAGAAGAGTCAAAAAAGATTTCTTCTTTTCATAAAAAATATCACAGAACTGTTTCTTTTGAAGAAATTAAAAGGGATATTGCCCAAGTTTCAGAAAATGATCTTTGGTTAAAGATAGAGTCATTTATCTTTCATTTTGGGTGTAAAGATTACCAAAAAGCAAAAGAAGTTCTTTCTTTTTCTCAAGAGTTTGGTCTTAAAAAAGCTGGAATAATTACAGCAAAGGATGGTAAGTATATTTTAGAAATTACAAGCACACAGTTTATGGCTTTGCCAGTAAAAGTTTATGATGTTGTTTTAATTTCAGATGATTATTTAAAATTGGTTTTAGAAAGAGCAAACAAAAAAATGGAAATTAATTTTGAAAGACTTTCAAGATTCTCAAAGTCTTTTTTAGAAAAATTTAAATAGTTTTTATTTTTTCTTAATCACTTTTCCTTTCTTCTTATTTTTCTCTGAATTGATATATCCTTGTATAAATGGTAAAAACTTCTCTAAGCTTTTTTCATTTATTCCTTTTTCTAAAGCATTTGGGTTTAGTTTTCCTTTTGTTTGTCCAATATTATCTGTGACCTTCTCTAAAAGTGATGTTAATTCCATTGGGAAAATGATCTTTGAAGATTGTCCTTCTGCCATTTTCTCTAAAGCTTTTAAATAATAATAGATCACAGTCTTGTCAGACAACTGGTCAGTAGCATCCTTAACAGCAAGAATTTTTGCTTTCTCAGATTCTGCAAGTTCATAGACTGCAAGTTTTTTCTGAACTGCGGCTTTTTGTTGGTGCATTGCTTCTAAGATGTCTTGTGGGATCTTTATTTCACTTAGTTCAACTGAAGTAACTTTTATTCCCCAGTCTTTTCCAATTTCAATTAATGCTTGTTTTAAGTCAGAATTAATTTTTTCAATGTTAGTAATTACTTCTGTAAGTTCAAAGTCTCCAATAATGTCTCTCAAAGCAGCAATAACATACATGGTTGAAGCTTGTCTATAATCTTCAACTTTAACAACTGAGTTTACTACACTTTCTTTGTCTGGCTTTATGGAGATAAATAACACCCCATCTACTGTTAGTTGAATATTGTCTTTTGTAAGTACATTTTGTGGAGGTATGTCTATTGTTTCTACTCTTAATGTAACGATGTTTGGTTTTTCAATCAATGGTAAAACTATGGTCCAACCAGGGCCCCCAACTCTAACAACCTTTCCAAACCTAAAGATAACTGCTCTTTCATAATCTTTAAGTTGTAGAATTATTTTTGCTTTAAATATTAGCCAAATAAAAATAATTATTGCAATTATCCAAATCATAGTAGTTGTAATCTTATCACTAACAAGAATAATTCCAACAATGACTATAATAATTATGATTGTCATTATACTAAAAAAGAAACTTTTTGTTTTTTCTTTACTCATAAACTTTGTCTACCTTTATTTTTTTAAATATTATTTTTAGATTTTATTGTACTTTCTAATTATCTATTAAACAAAAAGATATATAAATAATATAGTCTATATTATATTGTGTAATAATTATATAATTTTGAAAAAATATGGTTGTAAGAAAAAAAACAAATAAAAAAAAAGATTTAATTGAAAAAGAACCAATTAATCAATCATATGAAAAGATACTAATCATATCTGTAGATAGGGATAATGATATTGGAGAAAAGGCAGGAATTACTGGTCCAATAATTGGTCTTAAAAATAACACACAAGCAGCAACTAAGTTTGCAATTGCAGATCCTGAAGACTCAGATGGCAATTGTATGTTTGGGGCTATTAAGAAATATAATGAGTTGATTAAGGAAAATGATGTTGAAATTGTTACTCTGACAGGTCATTCTAAATCTAATCTTTTTTATGCAGACAAAAATATTGCACTACAACTAAAACACACTCTAGAGATCTATCCTGCAACTGCTGCAATATTAGTTACTGATGGTGCTGAGGATGATCAAGTCCTGCCAATCATTCAAAATTACATTCCAGTAATTTCAAAAGACACAATTATTGTAAGACAATCAAAAAATTTAGAATCAACTTTCTACACAATCAAGAAGGCTTTTAGAGATCCTTTCTTTGCAAGAATTGTTTATGGTGTTCCTGCTGTTATTTTGTTGTTGTTTGTTTTTTTTAAAAATTCTGCTTTACAGATCATTGCTTTATTGTTGGGTTTATATTTTTTAATTAAGGGTTTTAATTTAGATTTTTATTTTATTAAGTTTTATAGAAATATTTTTAAAAGATTTTCAATACATAGGTTGAGTTTACCTTTCTATCTAGCTTTTATTTTTTTTTCAATTTTTTCAATTGTAAAAGGTATTAACTTATTTAACCTAAATACCTCTTTTGATCTTTTGTTTAGAACAGTTTATGTTTTAAGAGCTATTCTGTTGTACTTAGTTTTAGCTATCTCTTCTGCAGTTATTGCTTCTATTATTGATCTATTTTATTTTAAGAAAGTGTATCTTTTAGGAAGACATATTTTTACATTATTGTCTATTTTTATTTTTGCAACATTAATTGATTTCGCTCTACAATTGATAATTTCGGAAATTGAGATTTCTTTGTTTATTACAGCAATTATCTTATCTGTAATTTTTTTAATTTTGATTGGGATCTTTACTAACTTGTTTAATATTTCTTCAGAGGTAACAGTTTTATTAGTTGGGCTCTCAGTAAGATCTAAATATGGTTTGTTAATTGGCAAAGTTGTTGACGTTGATGAAAAGAAACAGATTATAATTTATGAAGAAAGGACTAATAAAAAAATAAGAAGTATTTCTAAAAAGAATTTTTCTGTAAGAAATGGGTTTGTAATAATTTGAGTTTTGGTTGGAATAAAGAAATAAAGACTTAAAGAAATAAAGACTTAAAGAAATAAAGACTTAAAGAAATAAAGACTTAAAGAAATAAAGACTTAAAGAAATAAAGACTTAAAGAAATAAAGACTTAAAGAAATAAAGACTTAAAGAAATAAAGAC
>Ga0265294_10000911_pt1 | contig 39872 bp, 50 predicted proteins | sample MunlanPumphouse3_FD_192504 | JGI IMG/M metagenome (GOLD analysis project Ga0265294, IMG submission 192504) | Groundwater microbial communities from a municipal landfill in Southern Ontario, Canada - Pumphouse #3 | ecosystem: Environmental > Aquatic > Deep subsurface > Groundwater | place... | reverse complement strand
TTCAACAAAGCTCTTACTTGAGAACTTTCAGGGGGCTCATATAACAGGCAGGATTGGATTCACAAAACAGGTGTCGTCAGAGCCCACGATATGCACTACGACGGTGACGTACATAGAGAATTACAACCTCCCGCTCCTCATGATGCACGGCATATATAATCCGGTAATCTCCTACCCGGATCCGGTAGAGATGCTCTGCTCCGCTTAATTTACGTACACCAGACGGTGAAGGGTTTCAGATAGAGCCTGTATGCGCTGAAAAATGCGCAAAACAACATCGCGTGGCAATGGCGCAATATCCGCATCAACACTCGCCTTAACGCGGATCGTGTATCCCGCCATTACTACTGCTCGTACTGCTTCCGGAACTCATTGAACTCTACAGTCGGTTCTTCACGCCGCTCCGCAACCACGGCAAGGTCATGGAGATCTTCCTGCATCTGCTCGTACTCGCTGAGAGGGAGAATAATTGCGACCCGGTTCCCGTGCTCATCGACGACGTACTGTTCTCCTGTAGCACTCATCGTTCTCCTCACTTGTAGATGGAGCGCAAGAACCATTAATCTTCTTTTTACAAAGACCAGGCGAAGGGTATCGGCAGCCGCATTATCAAAGCGTCGCTCCTATGACATGATGTTCGAGTCCATGCGCCCCGGCAGGACGGGCGCGTCCCGATCGGTCATCCTTCACAAAAAGAAGAGTTTAGACTCTGTAGAAAAGCCTTGTCGGGAGATCGCACCACCTCTCCATGTCAACTGAGCAGTACCGGGGTTGGTTGAAGCAGTTCTCTTCGGTCGCACATAGATCTCGACTCACATCACTGATATCTACAGAGGCAGAGTTTGTTATTAGACGTAGCATCCCCCACTCACACCAGCTCGATATGCCCGGCAATCCGGAGTTTTCCGCCCTCGAGATAGTGGAGCACCGCCGTATCACCGGGGAGGTAGACGAGGTCCTTTTCCAGCGCAAGCGTGAGCGTCGGCTGCCGCCAGTCTCCGTCATCCCGCACCGCCTCCACCCGCGCCGGGATGAACTGCATCCAGTGGCCGAGGTGGAGCACCGTCCCCGCCGTGAGCGGCGCCGGCCAGTACCTGACCAGGGTCGCCCGTGCCTCAAGGGTTGACCGGGCCTGAAGCGCGGGGTCGTCCGAGAGGACAAAGCCCCGATCGAGGTCGTCGGACTCGATGTTCTTGAGCGCGAGCCCCACGCGGTCGCCCTCTGCGGCCCAGTCGAAGTCGTCGTCGTGCTTCTGGATGGACCGCACCGTGATCGTCTTTTCCCCGGGATAGACCTTCAGGGAATCGTGCTTCCTGATGCCGCCCCGCACCACACCTCCGAGGATGACCGTCCCGATGCCGCGGACGTTGAAGTGGTGATCGATGGGGATGGTCCCCACGGCACCGGTGGCGGGCGGCGTGGATGCACGGGCGGACGCCTCGCGAAGCAGGCGGTCGCGAAGCGCGATCGGGTCGGCGTCAACGAATTCATAGTGCTCGAGCACCGTCCCACGCAGGAGCGGCGCAACCTCACCGGGGGTTACGTAATTTTCGAGGACGATGTAACCCTGCTCCACCCCGACCTCGTTGAGCATCAGCACCCACTCCCCGAACGTCGGGGTGATCTCGCTCACCACGATGAGAACCGCATCCGCCATCGATGCGGCGTAAAAGAGCGGAGCCAACCGCTCGGGATACCGCGTCGGCTCGATGATGGTGACGGTATCGTCGCCCTTCTTCAGGTTGTAAAAGGTTATATCAGATTCCGTGCCCTTCTTCCCGAGGTCCTTCGCATAACCAGAGGGTCCCAGCACGGCAACGTTCAGATTGCCCATATGCCAGATCTCTTGGTTATCCAGGGGTATGAGGTTTGCTCCACGCCACCCGGGCGTCGACGGTGCCCTGCAGGGGCATGCTGGATCTCCAGAAAAGACCGCGCACGTCCGCGATTAATCCAAATAGATTTTAACAAAGTAAACTTAATTTTATGACACACCTATGCGGAGAACGGCACCGATCACCATTCTGACACTCACCTGTTTACTTCTCATCAGCATGGCCTGTGCGGTCGCTCTCGGACCGACCGGTATCTCTCTCGAATCTCTCTTCTCGTCGGAGAATACGTGGAAGATCGTCTGGGACATCAGGCTGCCGAGGGTGATCGCCGCAGCGCTGGTCGGGTGCGCGCTTGCCGTAGCGGGTACGGCCATGCAGGGACTGTTCAGGAACCCCATGGCCGACCCATACATCATCGGTACCTCATCAGGCGGAGCGCTCGGGGCCACGATCGCGATCGTCCTCTTTGCCGGCACAGGGCGGCCCGTGCTCGCGTTCATCGGGGCGATGGCCGCAACGTTCATCGTCTATTTCATCGCCCGCAGCGGGAGTAAGATCCCGGTCGAAACGCTCCTGCTCTCCGGTGTCGCCCTCTCAACGCTTCTTTCAGCACTCCTCTCCTTTCTCATGTATACCGCAGGACGAAGCCTGCACCAGATCATGTTCTGGCTGATGGGAGGTTTCTGGAACGTATCATGGAACGACGTCTTCGTTGCCCTCCCCATTCTGCTCGGGTGCGTGGGCATCTACCTCTTCGCACGCGACGTCAACATCCTCTCCCTGAGCGAAGAGGATGCAACCCATCTCGGGGTGAACGTCGAGCGGTTGAAGCAGATCCTCCTCGCCCTGAGCGCGTTCGTGGCGGGAATAGCCGTTGCGGTAGCCGGATCGATCGGGTTCGTCGGTCTGATCACCCCGCACGTGATGCGCCTGATCGTCGGACCCGACCACCGCTTTCTCTTCCCTGCAGCTGCTCTCGCAGGCGCGATCCTCCTCATCTGGTCGGATACGCTCACAAGAACCTTCACGAACGATATGCCGGTCGGGATTATCACTGCCTGTTTCGGCGCACCGTTCTTCATATACCTGCTCCGGAGCCGGATGAAAACATGAAACCAATTGAAATCATTGATATCGACGTCTCCTACGGCGCTAAAAAGATCCTCGAAGCGATCACGTTCCATGCCGACACGGGCGAGATCCTCGGGATCATCGGGCCGAACGGGTCAGGGAAGACGACCTTGCTCAAAGCGATGAGCCGGGTTGTCGCCAGGGACAGCGGAGAGATCCGGCTCGATAACCGCGATCTGGATACGCTCGGGTACCGGGAACTTGCACGTCAGGTTGCGGTCGTCCCGCAGGACATCTCGATAGGCTTTGATTATGCAGTGCGCGACGTCGTTATGATGGGGAGGCATCCCTACATCGGGAGGCTTGCCTCTGAGACGCTCCGGGACGTGGAGATCTGCGACCGCGCCATGCATCTCGCAAACGTCGCCCACCTCGCCGGGATGTCGATACACAGCATCAGCGGCGGAGAACGCCAGAGGGTGCTCATAGCACGGGCGCTCGCGCAGGAACCGAAGATCCTGCTGCTGGATGAAGCAACCTCAAACCTCGACGTCAGCCACCAGGTCGATATCCTCAACATCATCAAGGAGCTCGCGGGGAAAATCACGGTGGTGAGCGTATTTCATGACCTGAACCTGGCTGCATACTACTGTGACCGGCTCCTGCTCCTCAAAGACCGGAGAGTCTACGCCACAGGGACGCCCGAGGAAGTTCTGACCTACGAGAATATCCGTGAGATCTTTCAGATGGAGGCTCTCGTCAGGCCGCACCCGCTGACAGGGAAGCCGTATATCCTGCCCGTATATGCACACCAATCGAGGGTGGGGACAAACCGGCGGGTACACGTCGTCTGTGGCGGGGGGACGGGATCCGATATCCTCCACCTGCTCTATGCTGCAAGCTTTACGGTCACCTGTGGCGTCTTAAATGTCCTGGATACGGATTACGGTACAGCCATGCGCCTCGGCCTCTCCTGTATTGCAGAGCCCCCGTTTCACGGCATCACTCCCGGATCACTCTCAGACCTCCGGAAATGCCTGGATAGCGCAGACGCTATCATCGTTACGGCAATGCCGATCGGCAGGGGGAACCTCGACAACCTCCAGGTGCTGCTCGACTACCCGAAAAAGCCCATACTCCTCTACTCAGGGAACAGCAACTCCCGGATGGAGGACTATACCGGGGGCGAAGCCGATGCAGTGCTGACCGAACTGGAGTCGCGCGGGGCGCTCCGGATCGAGGGAGGAGAGGAGCTCCTTGCCGGTCTCCCGCAGGGATATTCCGATCAAAGATAACCCCGGTAATCTCGTCCAGAGCGGCAATCCCGGCAATATGCGTGGGATCTATCCGGGGAGACGATGCAGGAAGGCGCCGCGCGGCAACCGGCGCGGTGCCGTAACGTGATGTTAATTTGTAAACTGTTATTACCGTAACGCAAGTGTACCTATGATAATGCGAACCACGTGCCTGATACTCTCTGTTTCAGCGATCATCATATCCGCTCTGCTTGCCGGTACAGCAGGCGCGTCACCCGTAACGGCGGGTGAGAACGAACGATGCGTGACAGTGACCGACGATCTCGGAGGGACCGTCGTCATCCAGGGAACACCGCAGAGAATTGTCTCGCTCGCGCCCTCCAACACCGAGATCCTGTATGCCCTCGGCCTTGAGGACCGAATCGTCGGTGTCACCGACTGTTGCGACTATCCGCTGGCGGCTGCCGATAAACCAAAGGTCGGCGGGTTCATCACCGGCAACGTCGAAAGGGTGCTCGCGGCGGAACCGGACCTGGTTTTCGCCTCGCGCAACACCGAGGACGTTGCCAGCCGCCTGCGAACGCTCGGGATGACCGTTGTTATCCTCAACCCGCAGACGGTCGATGGTGTCCTGCGGGACATCGAACTTGCCGGAAAAGTGACCGGGCAGGAAGCGCAGGCATCGGCGTGCGTTGAGGAACTCCAGCAGCGCATCCAGGCGGTGATCGGAATGGTCGAGAACCAGACCGAGCGGCCGTCCGTCGCCCATATTGTCTGGTACGATCCGCTCTGGGTCAGTGGCCGGGGCACGTTCCAGGACGAGGTGATCACGATGGCCGGCGGAACCAACGCGTTCGGCTCTGTCGAGGAATGGAGCATCGTCAGCCTTGAAGAGTTCATCACCTCGGATCCCGATTACATTCTGGTCAGTTCAGGCAGTGGCATGAACAGGGACGGGTACGATGCCGTTTATAACTACGTCATAAGCGAACCCCGGCTGCAGGGGCTCAGCGCGGTCAGGAACAATCATGTCTACGTCGTCGACGCCGATGTCGTCAGCCGTGGAAGCCCGCGGATCGTGGACGCCCTGGAAGAGGTGGCAGGGGACCTTCACCCGGACCTCTTCGGAACAGGCACCCCGAAGGCGGCAGAGACAGTCCAATCGCCGGGTATCGGCGTGCTATCGCTCATCTGTGCGTTATCCGCTGCCATCCTGCTCTGGAAGAGGGGCTAGAGCTAAGGGGAAGATCGCGTGAAGGATATCGGATGCTCCACCTGCTGCCTGATGGACCGGCCACTTGGGGAGGCGCTCGACCTCATCGCCGACCGTACGGGCCTTGCGGAGATCCTCTCCGACGGCCCCCACACCCTCTCCAGGTTCGAAGAGGCCTGTTTCTCATTTGAACTGCGCTACACGGTCCATGCGCCGGTCGCCGATATCAACATCGCATCCGATAACGAGCACCTGCGAAGAGCGGCCGTCAGGGTCATCAGAGACCTCGCAGAAGTCTGCGACCGGATCGACGCCGAGCGACTGGTCATTCACCCGGGGCACACCTGGGGAGAAGAGATGTGGAGCGCCGCACAACGAGCCCTTGACCGATCGCTTGGCGACCTCGCCGCAATCCAGAAGGACATGAACGTCAGGTTCGCCGTCGAGAACATGGGGGCGTGGGATATCTGTTTCTTCCGGGAGCCAGGGTTCCTCGACCGCCTTGCGGACCACGGCCTCGGGTTCACCCTCGACGTGGGGCATGCCCACGCAAACGGCAACCTGGAACAATTCCTGGAACAGGGAGGAGCAATTCACGTCCACCTGCACGATAACTGCGGCAATCGGGACGACCACCTGGCATGCGGCGACGGGAATATCGATTTTCACCGCGTGTTTGCGGCTCTCCCACCGGGCGTCACGATAGTCGTCGAACCGAACTCGTTTCAGGACTACGAACGAAGTCTCGAACACCTGAGAGGCCTTTTCTCCTGAACGCTCAGGGGGTTCGGCCGATCAGCCGCTTCACCGCCGTGAGGAACTCGCGGAACTGCTTCGAGACCTCCGGGCCGGATGAGCCCGGATAGGCGTTTGCACCCCGGACAACGGTGCTCCACCCGTCCATCTCCAGCCGCAGGTGCCAGTAGGTGACGTCGCAGCAGGAATGGGCGGAGACGTGCTCCGGCTCCCACTCCCGGACACCAAGCCGGTTGACGCTCTTTCGGAACCGCGCCCACTCCTCCGCTCCGGGCGACGCCTCCATCACCACCCCGGAGTAGCCGCCGGCACTCGCCCATTCGTAGAGGAGCCGACCGTCTACGAGCCTGACGTAGAGGGACGGCCCGACACTTCCGCCCAGGTAGAACTCGAACACCTTCGGAGGGGTGCCGTTGCGCATATCAGGTTATACGAGCAGCACGGCAAAATACCCTGCGACGAGAAGGCCCATGCAGCAGATCCCGGCGACATCGGTCCTGGACGGAGAGAGGTCGCGCATCGGCGTCCGCCTGCCGGAACGGTACCCCCGAAGATCGATCGTCAGCCCGAGAACCGTGGCCTTTCCGAGGGAGTTTGAGACCAGCGGGATGATGATGGGAAAGAGACCTCGTATCTTCCCGGCAAGGCCTTTTCCGGGGTTGTAGGCACGGGCAAGCTGCGCCTCGTGGATCCGCTTCCCTTCAAGCTGCAGGCTCGGGATGAACCGGAGCGCGATCAGGAACATGAGCGTGTAGTCTACAGGCATCCTGAGGCGGTCCATGACATGGACGAGGTCGCGCGGCTGGGTGGATATGACCAGGAGCTGGAACGCAAAGAGCATCGCCGCGAACCGAAGCGACATCGCGAGCGCGAGGTCAATCGCCCCCACCGTGACGGGGAACGCCCCGCCGATGACCGGGACCGACGGCGGAACCAGGTAACAGATGATCTCCCCGCTCCTGATGGTGATGATGGTGAGGGCAAGCAGGCTCACCGCAAGCGAGATCAGCAGCGGAACCTGCCTAAGGAGGTCCCGGGCGAGCCCGCTCGCTATCGCCACGGCTACGACCGCCCCCGCAAGGGCCGCAAGCATCACGGTATCGCTCGTCAGCACCGCAAGGGCCACGACGACAACGGCAAAGATCAGTTTGGTGAGCGGGTGGAGGCGGTGAAAAGCGCTCTCCCGGGTGACGTATTGCATAATCTCGGACATGGTTCCTCCTTACAGGTTTTTCCGTCACGGACGATCCTTCCCTGCTCCATCCTGACGATGCGATCCGCATACTCCTCTCCGAGAAGCATATCATGCGTCACCATGATGATCGTGCGACCATCCTGCCGCAGGCGGGCGAGGATCTCCATGACCCTTCCCGACTCCCGGGCATCGAGCCCGGTCGTGGGCTCGTCGAGCACGATCACCTTCGGTTTCATGGCGATGACGCAGGCGATGGCCAGGCGTTGCCGCTCGCCTCGCGAGAGCGAGCGGGGGTAGGCTGCCTTCCGGTGAAGGAGGCCGACCTCGCGAAGGGCCGCGTCGACCGGTTCCCCGGGGTCGCCGGAATCGATGTTTTTGAGGCCGAACGCCACTTCGTCCTCCACGGTCTCCGCAAAGAGCATGGTGTCCGGATTCTGGAAGACAAGACCCACGTGACGCGCGAGTTGGGCTATCGGAACGCTTCCGGCGTCGAGCCCATCGACGATGACGGTACCTTCGGTGGGGCGAAGCAGCCCGTTAAAATGTTTGACAAGCGTCGTCTTCCCGGACCCGTTCTCCCCGACCACGGCCACGATCTCGCCGGGAGCGACATCGAGGTCGAGACCCCCGACGGCCATAACACCGTCGTAGCGGTGGACGAGCCCCCGGACTGATACCACAGGAGCCGCCTCGCTCTGCGTGATGCCCGCCGGTGCAAAGCGGCGAGCACTGCCGCCCTCCGGGCGCTGCAGGATGCCATCGTGCAGCATCTGCGCCGGGGACCCCTCCGAAACGATCGCTCCGTTCTCGACGACGACCATCCTATCTGCAATGGCAGCGAGCTCGCCGAGTTTCTGCTCAATGATGAGCACGCCCGTACCCTCGCAAGAAAGCCGGCGGAGGATCGCGGATACCGCACCGGTCGCCTCCGCATCCAGTTCGGCGGTTGGTTCGTCCAGAACGAGGACCTCTGTCCCAAGGGCAAGGGTTGCGGCGATGGCAACCCGCTGCTTCTGCCCTCCGGAGAGGGTGTGCGGGGCCCGATCCGCAAGATCGGCGATCCCGGTCGCCTCCATCACCTCGCGGAGCCTCCGCTGCATCTCCTCCCGGGAGAGGCCGAGATTCTCAAGCCCGGAAGCCACCTCCTCCTCGACGGTCGTGAAGATGAGCTGGGCATCGGCGTCGTCAAAGACCACACCGACGTGTCTCCCGATCTCGGCCATGCTCCGGTAGTCACGGACGTCCTTGCCGAGGATGGTGATCGCACCCTCAAGCATGCCGCCGTACTCGTGGTGGAGGATGCCGGATGCCGCAAGGCAGAGGGTCGTCTTCCCGGCCCCGGTAGGACCGGTGACGAAGACGATCTCCCCCTTCCCGACGGCAAGGTCGATCCCGTCGAGTGCCGGCGTCCCGGATCCCGGGTAAGTGTAGGAGACGCGCTCGATAGAGAGGACGCTCTCCCGGCCTCCCTCAGGACTCATCTGCCGGCCTCGCCTCCCGTGCCGGGGCCTTCTCTTGGGCTCCACGCATCAGCGCCCGCGACGCGGGCATCTCGAGCGCCTGAGCGACGGCGGCGTTGACCCCCGCCGTGATCAGGACGATCGGCACGGTGACCACGAGGAACGCCTCGAGGGTTCCGAACTTGTCAAGAACCGTCGGAGCCACGGCAAGGATGGAGATGAGGATGAACGAAAACCCGCTCGCGAAGGTGGCAACAAGGGTCGTCACCGCCGGGGCGAGCACGAACCGGTCTCTCAGCACCAGGTAGGTCCCAAGACAGACGACCGCCCCGATGGGTTCGCTGATGAGATTCGCGGGCGGAAAGATCGAGTGGCTGAGGAGGGCACAGACAACACCGGCCACGACACCGATCCCGAGTGCCTCACGGAACGTGGGCACGATGAGGATGATGGCGAGGCTATAGAAGGCGATCACGAGGTTCGATACGATGGGGCCGGGGATCAGGAGGGACATGTACCTGATGATGGCCCCTATGGCAAGGAGTATGCCGACGATTGCAATATCTCTCGATTTCATGGTATCGGTTTCACAGTATGGGGTTCGACAAACAATTCGATGGAGTCGGTGAGAATCAGTGCGAACGCCAGCGGGGCTGGGGTCGAGGCCAGAAGAGGCTTCCCGGGAAGTTCCCGGAAGGGATAGGCGGGGCAGAAGCCACCTGTAGTTTACCGCACATTGTTGTACATAATAGTACATTAAGGCATATATATTTTCCGGGGCCCGGGGGGAACTCACTGCCGCGAGAGCAGGAGCATCGCAGCAAGCACCGCACCGGCCGCCACAGGGACAGCTGCAGGCGCCGCTGCCGTGGGTGTGGGTGAGGCCACGGTCGCCGGCATCGTGGGTGTCGTGGTAGGCACAGCAGCGGTCGGCGTCGCAGGGGTTCCCGGGGGTGTCCCAAAGGTGACGGGAATAGTCGTGTAGCCGTGACCGGAGAGGTCCGACCGGTCCACAGGCGCCTCCACGGCGTAGACGGTGTAGGTCCCGGGATCAAGTTCGGCCTCACCGGCCTCCCAGCGGTAGGTCCAGCTGCCGTCGGCACCGACCGTCGCCGTCGTGAAACTCTGCAGGTCTCCGGTCCGGACGGGTGTCTGCGGGTCTTCAAGCCGCCCGCCGTTGGCGGGGAGGTTCGGCCCGGTCACGAAGAGGTAGACGGTATCACTCCCGGTGCTCGTCCCTGCAAGTGTCACCTCGCTCCCCGGGTATACCGTGACGGCGGAGGCGGCCGGAGCGGTGGCGAACGCGACAAGGAGGACAACTGCGAGGATCAAGGCGTTATCGGGCATATGGTTCACCTACCCCCGGTCAGCCAGGGAGATAATGAACCTGCCTGTCACAGGGGAACGGGCTGCCCCTCACCGGCATACGCCTCGACGAGCAACCGGGTGCTCTCCTTTGGCCTTCCGGCCTCGGGCACGAAGCGCGCCCCGTCAAGGGCCGCGCAGATCGTCCGGACAACCTCCGCATGAGAACGCCCGTAGCCCCCCTCGAGGACAAGGGCGAGAGCCTGGCTGCTCGCGTCCACAAGCATCCCGGTAAGAACCCCGAAATCACCCGGGCGAAGGAGCATTGAACCGAGCGGGTCGTCAAAGAGCGTATCCTGCCCCGCCGAGACCACCATTACGTCCGGCCTGAACTGCTGGATCGCCGGGATGAAGACCTCCCGAAAGACCAGAGCGTAGTCGGCGCCGGCCGAGCCGGCCGCAAGTGGGGCGTTGACGGTATACCCGGCGCCCGGGCCGGCGCCCTGCTCCTCCGGCCACCCGGTCCCGGGGAAGATCCCCGCCTGGTGGACCGAGCAGTAAAGCACCCTGTCCGAAGTGTAGAACGCAGCCTGTGTCCCGTTTCCGTGGTGCAGATCCCAGTCCACAATCGCCACCCGGCTGATCTCATTGAGCGCGCGGACTGTCGCGACGGCAACGTTGTTGAAGAGACAGAACCCCATGGCCCGGTCCGGTGTGGCATGGTGCCCTGGCGGGCGCACCAGGGCGAAACAGTGCTCGCCGTCGAGCGCCCGCTCCACCGCCTGCCATGCGGCCCCCGCCGCATACAGGGCCGTATCGAACGACTGCCGGGTGACGTAGGTATCGGGGTCGAGGTAGCAGGCCCGGCCGGGCGGGCACTCCCTGCAGAACGAACGGACGGCCTCGATGTGACGGTTGGTGTGCACCCGCGCCAGGTCTTTTACCGTCGCTTTTGCCGGAGCGATGCGGCGGGCCTCAGTGGGGACCCCGGCAAGGGCGGCATCGAGGCGTGCCTGCGACTCGGGGTGACCGGGCGCGTCGTGGCCGGCAAAGAGATCCCCTGTCACGACCGAGTAGGACATGGCAATCGACGATGGGTTGGCGGCGCGGGACATGAATCTTACCTGTCGGACGGGGACCCGGGGACACGGTGGCAGGGGCCGGATCATAAAGCGGTCGACGGGGCTGCTCCCTGTTCAACCGGCATACATGAGGTGGTCCGAGGTAGAGCAATGAACAGAATGCCGTTCGTGCGCAGGAGGTGCAACGCAACGAGGGGCAGGTCCGCCAGCAGAAAATATTTGAAGAGAGAAAAGGAATCATCAGATGGTAAGACGAAGCTCAGCCCACTTACAGGAAGAGAGAGGCCCTATCAAGGAGCAGAGCGATATTGCACATCGAACCGGGGGAGTAAGATGCCAAGAGTTTCGAAAATCGATGTTTTCCGAAAAAGAGAGCAACCCACCCTATCGATCCGCACCAGAACAAAAGTCGAAGATTTGCCCGTGCTGATCGGTGAGAGTTACTGCAAGATGGCGGCTTATCTGAAGGAACTGAGCGAATATCTCTCAGATGTCCCATATGTTGCATATCATAACATGGATATGCAAAATCTTGATGTAGAGATAGGGTTTCCCGTACCGGCAGCACTGCCGGCAAAGGAAGATATCCAATCGGGCTCTATCCCGGCAAGCAAAGTTGTCTTTTGCATATACCGCGGCGCATACAGAGATATGGCGTCGACATACGGTGAGATGGCAACCTGGATAGAGGAAAACGGGCTTAAGCCTGTCGGCACTGCTTACGAGCACTACTACAACGGGCCCGAGTACCCGGAGAGCGAACTGTTGACGATGATCGTCATGCCGGTAGTATAGACATCCTGGAAACGCACCCTCCACCCTGTCCCCGGAAGAGGCAGGCATCCGCCTGAGCACCCCGGGCTCCGGCATTTTTGACGCCCGGACATCGTCATGACCATCGACCCGTGCGATCCGGCCTTTGTTCCTGGGCCCGGTCCGTGAATTGCGCCCGGTTCGTCCCCCATCTCCGATCAACCGGATGTGCATTTATAGGAAGGAACGATAATGGAGTTCCATGCCACTGTGTGGCCCAATATCCCCCTCATGCATCTATGCCTGCACCCGGTTCCGGGTCCGCAGGACGACACTCCTCCCCCGTGAAGAGTACCTGCGGATCATGCGGATGAGCATACCGGAAGTCGTCGCTCACCTCGGCCGGCAGGAGTACGGGCAGGAACTCGCAGACCTCGCGCACGACTTCTCCGGCGCCCAGCTCATCGAAGAGGCGGTGCACCGCAACCTGGCGCAGTCGTTCCGGCACGCCATGACGATTGCTCCCGGGGACCTGCGGACCCTGACCGGAGAGTACCTCAACCGGTGGGATATTGCAAATGTCATGGCAGTTCTGCGGGGCACGGTCCATGGCATACCCCGGCAGCAGATCCGCGACCTCCTCATCCCGGCGGGCGAGATCGACAGCGCTCTCCTCGACCGCCTCCTCGGGGCCACGACATGCGACGAGATCCTCGAGGGCCTCCAGGGCTGGCGGCTCTACCCGGTCCTGGCGGAATACTACCGGATATGCGGGGAGCAGGGAGTCTTCGCCCGGATTGAGAACGAGCTCTATCGGCAATACTACGCCGGGCTGCTCGAACTCGGCTCATCCGGGTGCAGCGGATGCCAGGAGTTGATCGGCTACCTCCGGTTCGAGATCGATATCACCAATATGAGGAACCTCCTCCGGCTCCACTGCGCAGCAGAAGCATGCGACATCGCGGTCATCGACCGGACCATGATCCCGGGCGGCCGCATCCCCACCGGGCTCTTCCGGAAGCTCTACGGCATCGAGACGGAGGAAGAGTTCGTCACCGCCTTTTTGGCGACCGATATCGCCCCGGTTCTCGCCCAGGCGGTACGCGAACTCCGGCAGGACCCGAACTTCTCAAGCTTCGACGCCGCGGAACTGATCTGGCAGCGGTGGCACCACCGCCGGCGACCCGTTCATGAGATCGAGGTGGCGGTCACCCGCGTCAGGCTCCACCAGCTGGAGGGACTCTCCCGGCGTCACCCGTTCTCGGTCCTCCCGGTGCTTGCGTACCTCGAACGGAAGAGGTACGAGGTTGCGAACCTGCGGGCAATCGTGCGAGGAAAAGCATTCAATCTGCCGTCCGAGCGGATATGGCAGTATATCGTGCTGTAAGAGGAGCCTCATGCCGGTCGACGACATCAAACCCACCCGGTCCGGCCTCCTGCTCGTCAGGCGGCGAATGGCGCTCGCGGAGAGGATACATAAACTTTTATCGATGAAACTGGACGGCATGATGCTGGAGCTGGTCAAACAAACTGATCGGACCGCCCGCGAGCGCCGGGAACTTGAAGAAAAACACAACAGGGCACGAGAGATGGTAGCGGTCGCCGCCATGATGGAGGGGGCTACGGGGGTGCTCCTTGCAGCGCTCTCGGTGGAGACGTACCCCACTTATACGGCCGGGTACAAGAACGTCTTTGGTGTGCAGCTCCCGGACTTCGAACCGGTGATGGTGAAGAAGACGCTCGATCAGCGGGGTTACGGTATCCTCGGGACATCGTCGGTCATAGACGACGCTGCCGACGCCTATGAGGATCTCCTTGAAGCGATCATCACAAGCGCCGAACTCGAAGAAGGGGTCAAGCGACTGCTCGACGATATCGAACGGACCCGCCGAAGGGTGAACGCGCTGGAGCTCAAGATCATCCCGGAGCTCGAGGAGGCACGCCGGTTCATCGAGAATCAGCGCGACGAGATGGAGCGGCAGGAATGGACACGGCTCCGCCGCATCAAAAAGATAAAGGCAAAGAGGGCAGGGAGGCTCTAGAGGTCGTCGGCCTGCTGCCGCGCGAGGCACACGATCGCGGTATCCACAATCGCGCCGAGAGCGTCCACGCCGAAGGTCTCGGACGAGAGGATGACATCATATGCCGAAAGGTCGTCGATCTCGATACCGTAGTAGTTCCGGTAGCGGGTGGCCTCCGAGCGCTGCCGGTTCTCCGTGAAGGCCCGGGCCCCCTCTTCGTCCATCCCGTCACGGCCTGCGATCCGCTTCGCGCGGCAGGCGAGCGATGCGGAGAGCCAGATCCGGAGATCGGCGTTCCCGATCATCCGGCCTGAGAGCCTGCCCTCGACGATGATGTTCTCGGCGCCCTCGCCGATCTCTTTCTGCCGGGCGTCGATCATCTGGTCGACCGAGGAATCGTTCTCTGCGAACTTCCCGAAGTCGGCGAGGTCCATGTCGTGCTCCCGGGCAAGCTGGCGAAAGACCTCTCCCGCGGAGATGAGGTCGAGCCCGTGCTTCCCGGCGAGGTAGCGGGCGAGCGACGTGGTGCCGCTCCCCGGCGGGCCGCTGATGGTGATCCGCATCAGAGCCCTCCGATGTTGAGGGCCTTCCTTATCACCTGGCTGATGGTCAGCGAACAGAGCATGTACCAGAGAATCCACGCAGGGACAACCCAGAACGCAAAGCCCGAGAGGCTGACGGCCCCGAGGAAGGGCAGCACGATACCGTTTGTGATTGCGATCTCCGTCCCGACCGGCGGGAGCCGGAGGAGGAGCCAGAAGAAGATCGGCACGGACAGCACAAGGATGATCGCCATCGGGGTGAACTGCTGCCGGGAGATGTCGAGCTGGTCCTGCATCATCCGCTCCTGCTTCCCCTGGAGTTTCTTGATCCGCTTTTCATCCCCGGATAACTGGGCCTCCCGGAACTCTTTCTGGAAGACCTTCATCTTCGCCTGCGTCTCCTGCATCTTCTCATAATCGATGGTGTACTTCTGGACAAGCGACGAGTACAGCCCCGTCATGCCGGAGAGGATCATGATCATGACGAAAAACGGCACGCCGAGAGTATCGATGAACGGGCCCAGCACTACATTCATCGCCGAACCGACCGTCACCCGTATCCACTCGACGCTGTACGAGAGCATCACCAGCATGGTGAAGAGGAGGGCGATCGTCGGGCCGTGCTTCTTCAGGTCCACCATACCAGGTTACCTCAGCACACTCACCAGGTCGTCAATGCCCTGTTCGAGCAGGAAGTTTTCGTTCCGGACGATCTTGATGGTGCAGCCGGTGTACATCGCATATGCCGCGGCAACCGCGCGGTTGAACTCCTGGTGCTCGGCGATCGCACGTGACCCTTCCATATCGCGGGTTCTCGACTCGTCACCGAGCCGGCGCATCAGGATCTGGTCGGGATCGGTCTCCACCAGCACGACGATATCGGGCATCAGTTCCCGGAGCACCCATTCGGGCAGCCCCGCAAGGAATCCCGTCGGGGTCTTGACACTGCTGTGGGTATCAACGATGATGTTCGCATCGCCGCTCATAGCGGCGATCCCCGAGGCAGCCGCCTGCTGAAGACGTTTCTGGACATCTTTTCCGAGCTTGCGCATTTCGTCGCGATTGGAGACCAGGTTCTCTTTTTTCGCCACGTCAAACATGAACGTGCCGAAGTTGACGGGCTCGTAGGAAACGCCCTCGGCCGCCAGTCTCTCCATCGCACCATTGATGACGGTGGTCTTTCCGACACCGGGAACCCCCGTCACGACGACTTTCTTGCCCAACTTTATCACTCCATTTAGAATATAGTTCAGTATAAAATAAATCCGCGCCTGAAGAGTAAGTCCTTTCGGAATCACTTCGGGCCCGGGCGGTCCCGCGTGGAAAATGGATGTCGTGCGGAATTTGGGAAAAGGGAATGAGTTCCGGACCCACCCCTGGTCGAAAAAGGTGCTGACGCACCTTTTTCTCCAGGAGTAACTCCTCCGGCCCGACCCGGGGTCGGGCCTCCGGACTTACTCCTTCCCAAAGAACGACCGCATGAACGGGTACATCTCCATGATCTGCTGGCTTGCGACCTCTTCATAGAGACGGTAGGTGATACTCACCGCAAGCAGCAGCCCGGTTCCTCCGACCGCGCCTATCACACCGAAGAGGTTCGCGACGACCGAGAGGAGGCCGATGAAGACACCGCCGATGACGGTGATCCGCGGGATGTAGCGGTCGAGATACTTCACAAGCACCTGCTCGTTCCGCCGGTAGCCGGGGATATGCATCCCGCTCCTCTGGATCTGCCGGGCCACATCCTTCGAGTCGAGGCCGGCGGTCTTGACCCAGAAGAGCGCAAAGATCGCGCCCCCGACCACCATGACGGTGATATCGATGCCCATACGCAGCATGATCTCCCAGGGGGCGTGCCCGAGGTCGGAGAGCCACCACATCCAGTCCTGCGGCTGGTTGATGGGAGCGATGTACCACATCAGCCCGTTTACCGGCATCTGCCCCTGGAACGTGCCCAGGATCGTTATCCCGGCGTTCGAGAGGAACATCCCGATCATCTGGATGTTTGCCTGCAGGACACGGACCAGGATCATCGGCAGAACGCTTGCATAGATGAGCTTCACCGGGAACCGCGCGCGAGCCCCGCGGACAGCGGTATGCGCGAGCGGGATCTCGATACGGGTCGACTCCACGTAGACGATGACCATGAAGATGGCAATCGTCGTGATGAGGGCCAAGAGGTCCGTGCCGAAATACTCGAGGAAGTTCGCACCCGAGGTTCCTATGGCAAACAGCCGCGGGAAGAACCCGATCGGGAAGGGATCGGTGCCCGTCTGCCAGTTCAGGAAGCCGTTCACGAGACCCTGCGAGACCCCCGCAACGATGAAGAGCCCCACGCCTGAGCCGACGCCCCACTTCGTGACGACCTCGTCCATCAACACCACCAGAAGTCCGCCGATGCAGACCTGGAGGAAGATCAGGAGCGAGACCGTGAGCATATTGCCGCCGAAGAACTGCATCGCCACCGACGCATCGGGCATCATCATCCCGCTCGCGACCATGGGGAACGCTTGGACGATGATCATCACGAAGATGAGCAGTTTCTGCAGGCCCATATACATGACCTGGCCGCGTGCATCGCTGGTATCGATCTGCAGGATTCCGGCACCCTTGAGCAGCTGCAGCACGATCGACGCGGTGACGATCGGCCCGATACCGAGATGCAGGAGCGAACCGCTCGCACCGGCAAGCAGGGCCCGGTACATTCCGAAAATATCCTGTGACTCAGCAGAGAGCCCGAAGATATTGATGTTGGTCAGTGCAAAGTAGAGGAGCAGGATCGCAAGCGTCCACATGAGTTTATTCTTGAAGTGGACGTGGCCCTCCGGACCTCTGACTGCAGGCATCGCTGCAAGGATGGGTTCAAATCTATCCAGCAGATCTCCCATGGTTTCACCTAAAAAGAAGATCAGACGGTCGTTGCCTGACCGCCCATCTCCTCAATCTTTGTCCGGGCCCGTTCTGAAAATCCGCGGGCGGAGATACTCAGTTTATGGGTGACTCTTCCGCCACCAAGTACCTTCTCGATGCCGATCTCGGCGGCATCGAGGGTAATAAGGTCTCCTTCCTGGCTCGCAAGCCCTTCACGAAGCAGTGCTTCGGCCATCTGGTCGATCTCCCCCACGTCAAGAGCGGATACCGACACGGATGTCTTGCTGATAAAACCGTGCTTGCCGTTGGCTATCTCGCCCTTCAGGTAGAAATGGGAGAAGCGGTGATCGCGCTGCCCGGCTCTACCTCGTCCACCCCTGTTGCCGGCGCCACGCCGGTTTTTGTGCGTGCCGCCGCCACAGGTCCGTGAACCCCTGTATTTGGATCTCTTGTTTACGGGCATCAATCTCACCTCATCTTGTAGAGGAGATCGTTGATCTGGGGGCCATAGTAGCCGAGAGCTCCACCCTGCTGAAAGGTTCGCTTGATGGTTTTATAGCCCTTTCGAGGTGGGTGCAGTCTCAGCACCGGTTTGATCTCCACCAGATCGCGGAAACTCATCTCGCCGTTGCAGAGCGCTGCCGCGAATTCGTCGATGTCGGCATACGGGGTATGCGCACGGACGTAGTCGTCGGTCAGTTTCTCGTCGCCGGTCAGTCTACCCCGGGTGCGCAGGAGGGTGGCCAGGGTCTCCCGGTCCACCTCGCCGTAGGCCACGAAGTCCTTCACCTTGCGGATCATGCCAAGATACGCCGGCGTATCGGGCACCAGAACGCAGTGGTTGACGTGATGCAGGCGGAGCATCTTCAAGGTGTCCTTGATCTCGCGGTTGGTCTTGACCACGCCGCGCACCTGTACTACCGCGTACATCACTCCGTCCCTCCAATCCTGACGATGTTCGTCTGCTTGAGCGCCTCAAACGTCGCCTTCGCGTAGTTGATGGTTGTCCGGGTCTGTCCACGGTTGAACGCCCAGACATCCTTGATGCCTGCAAGCGTCAGGACCTTCTTCGGGGTCTCTCCGGTCACGAGGCCGATACCCTGCGGGGCGGGCTTCAGCGTCACGCGGACGCTGCCCGACTTCCCGGTCACTTCAATGGGGATCGAGTGGCCGGTATCGCAACCGCACTCCCAGCTCCCGCATCCCCGGGAAACCTTGATCAGATTCAGTTTTGCGTTTACGATTGCCTTCTGGATCGCGTTACCGACCTGAACGTCCTTCCCCTGGCCGAACCCGACGTAGCCGTTCCGGTTGCCGACCACCACGACGGTCCGGAACTTCACACGGCGTCCCGAATCTGTCATCCGCTGGACCATATTGATGTCCAGCACTTCGTCCTCCAGGTCGGGCAGGAGGAGATCGACGATCTGCGGCTCCTTGATCGGCCTGCCGCTCGCGAGCACCTCATCGATACTGGTGATCTCGCCTGCGGCGACCATGCGCCCGAGACCGGTGAGCGGAATCCATTCTTCCTGTACGTATGCCATGTCACACCAGCTCCTTCTTGATGGCCAGAGCCACAGCCTCTACATTCGCTACCAGGTTGCCCGCCCGCTCGGGAGCATACCCGGCGATGTGGGCACCCTTGAGCCGCTCCTCGTCGGGGAGGATTGACTCGCCATAGGGGACGTCGAGACCCCCGTCCACTGCCCCCTTGAGGGCGGCAAAGACACGCGCACCGGGTTTTGCCCGGGCGAGCCCGATATCCAGGATGGCCTGATCGTATCCCGCGTTCAGCGCCTTGACCGCAAACAGCATCCCGGTCAGGTAGGCGGCCGGGGTGTTCGCGGTCGATCCCTCGTAGCCGTAATCGGCAAGTTCCGCCGAGTATGCAGCCACCAGGGTGCGGTCTCCCTCAATCTCGGGAACGACCAGCTGCACGATGATCTGCCGGTTTGTCCTCCTGACGACCATCCTCGGGCTTCCCGATGACAGGAGCGACATCCGCTTGTAGTAGTCAGTCTTGCCTTCGTGCCTTCTCCGGAAGGGCACGAAGTATCTTGGGCCGGTTGCCATTATTTCATCCTCCCTGCCATCGTCTCAACATGAGCCGCAAGGTGCGACACACTCCGGAACTGCCCTCCGGAAGCCCGCCGGTACATCAGGCGATAGAGACTCCGATCGATTGTACCTTCATCACGCATCTCGCGCAGAGTCCGCCTCTGCGCCCGGATCTTCCGGATCCATGACCGCTTGCTGGAACCGCGTGCTCCGGCGGCACCCTTCCTCCGCCCCGGTCCTTTACGGTGGCCGTAGGAACGCTTTGCCATCCGGATGCGGGCCCTGCCGCGGCTATTCCCCTTCACGGGATGCGCCTTGATCGCGCCTTCCCCGATGAGGTCGCGCAGGTCGTTTCTGGAGATCGCTGCTTCGATATCGGTCTGGCGCTCGGGATCGAACCAGACGCGGTTGACCCCGCACTTGAGAATGGCGGCCGCCATTCGCTTCTGGCTGGCGAGATCACTCATCCTCGTTCACCTCTTCTTCGATTTCGGCGGGCATTTCGGCCGCACGGGTGAAGTCCTTTGCGTTCAGCACCTTGAGTCCCAGTTCCAGGGCCCGGGTCTGAATCACTTCACGCTTCTTGTTGCCCACGGATCCGCCGATCCGGACAGCCTGGGTCTCCGGGTTCAGTCCTGCAAGTTCTGCCGGTGTGAACACCCGTACCTCCGCATAGCCGCTCGGGTGCATGCCGCGAACTGCGGCGGGGCTCCCGTATCCCGGCCGGGGAAGGGCTCCCTTTGCACTGAACTGCCGTCTCTGCTTGTTGTGCAGACCACGCGGACGCCGCCAGACATCTGCCAGCTTCGCTTTGCGGTGAAGTCCCCGCCTCTTGAAGGCAGGCTTGTTGTGCCGGGTGCGGACGCGGATCAGTCTTCTTGTTTCATCCATCGGTTTCACGCCCTCTCGGTGATATAGATGCCGTCCTGGAACACCCGGGGGTCACGCTTCGTGATCCTGGTCGCGTGCTCGATGTTTGCGGCCGTGTTGCCCACCTTCTCCTTGTCGATACCGGTGAGAGTCACCTCGTCGTTTCCAAGCTTGACGGTGACGCCCTCGATGATCTTTGCGACCCGGGGCTGTTTCTCGCCAAGGAAGTTGTTGATCTCGAGGCGGTTGCCCTGCTGTTTGATCTGGATCGGGAAGTGGCTGTAGACCACCTTCATATGATACTCGTAGCCGTCGACGACGCCCCGGATCATGTTCTTCACGTGAGCCTCGAGCGTGCCGCTCATAGCGAGGATCCGCTTCTTGTCGGATGCCGTGGAGACGACGACTTCGCCGCCTTCGACCTTGAGATCGATCTGCGGGAAGCGCATGTCACGGACCAGTGTGCCCTTCGGTCCGGAGACTGTGATCACACCGCCTTCGAGTTTCACGTCCACACCGGGAGGGATCTCGACCTGTCGTGTAATTCCCATACTCGCTCCCTCCTCAGTAGACGTATCCCAGCAACTGCCCGCCGATACCCTCGCTCCGGGCCTCTGCATGGGAGATGACTCCCTTCGAGGTCGAGACGATCAGGATGCCGAAGTTCTTTGCGGGGAGGTACTGCGACTCCCAGTATTCCATATCAGCCATCGCCACCGGGAACCGGGGAGTGATGGCGCCACACTTATTGATCGTTCCGGAGAGTTGGACCCGGAACTGGCCGCCACGGCCGTCGTCGATGAACTCGAAGCCGCCGATAAAGCCGTTTTCCTGCATAACGCGGAGCATTGCACCGAGAATTTTGCTGGCGGGTTCAACGATAACCTCACTCTTTCCAGAGTCGCCGGCATTCTTGATCGTGCTCATCGCGTCAGCGATTGGATTCAGTCGTGCCATATTCCTTAACCCCTAGTTCATCTTCTTGAAGCCCATCTTGCTCGCCCACTCGCGGAAGCACTGGCGGCAGAAGTAGATACCGTACTTACGCACAAGGCCCTGCTTCCGGCCGCAGATGCGGCACTCGTTCGCGCCACGGCCAAACTTCCTGGCGTTACCACCTGACGCAGGCGCTTTTGACTCTTCTGCCATTCCTTACACCTCCACCTGGTAGCGCTCGCGCATGAATGCGATGGCTTCCTCTTTGCTCACTTTCTGGTCTTCTGGCAGTTTCCTGCGCTCGACGCTTCTGCGTGCAATCCGCACGCCTTTGTGCTCGAGCACCACGTTGACGTCCATACCGTAGATCCCGATCGTCGGGTCGTAGGACATGCCCGGGAAGTCGGTATGCTCCTCGATGCCGAAGGAGACGTTCCCGGTTCGGTCAAACTGCGAGGGTGCGAGCCGCTGCTCGACGATCGCGAGCGCGGTCGTGATGAACTTCTCGGCGTTCTCCCGGCGCAGGGTAACCTTGCACCCGATGGGTGCGCCCTTCCGGATACCGAACGCCGGTTGGGTCCGCTTGGCGATGGTGCGGACGGGCTTCTGGCCGGTGATCTGCTTCACGAGGTCTTCGGCCTTGACCAGCCGCTCGCCGCTCTCCCCGACGCCCATGTGCACAACGACCTTGTCGACGTAGACATCCTTCATCGCGCTCATGCCGAACCCTCCAACTCAGGTGCAATCGCGGAACGACCGACCATGAAGATGTACTCCTCGATGGTCTCAAACCGCTCATCGGCCGAGTCGTCCACGAGAACCACGCGATTCGGAACGGAACTCGCCGTCTTGATGATCTCGACGACCCTGCCGACCTTGCCGGAGTGCTTTCCACCGACGACCATGGCCACGTTGCCTTCGGCGAAGGGGAAATGGTCGACGATCTGGAACCGGCCTTCATCGGTCTTTCCGTCGCCGAGGGTCACCACGACAGAGTCTTTTGCCCTGTAGGTGTTGTCGGCGAGGACGTTTGCACCGAACGCGAGGTTCAGCTGCACCTTGCCGCCCTTGATGGTGGTCTTGTTCCGGATCTTGCAGAGCCGGGTCTTTGCGGACTCCGCCGGGATCTCGACAGCGACCAGATTGCCCCGCATGTCGAGCTGAATGCGGTAGTGCTTTCCGAGCTTCGGGATCGAGACAATGTCAAAGACACCGAGGCCCATCTGGGGGTTCTTGCAGGCCCGCCCGTTGACAATGACATCCCGCTGGTGCAGGATCTTTTTGACCTCGCTTGCATTCTGTGCAAGGCCGATGTGCTCACGGAGCCAGACACCGACCGGCAGAGCGCCGGCGTTATGGGGGCCCGGAGCGGTCTTCATGACAAATTTCTGTACTTTCTTCGGGATATGCCAGGACCCTGGCGCTACCAGCCGCTTGAGATGCTTGGACATTATGCTCCGCCTCCGAGTCTCTCCTCACGTAGTTTGTCTTTCAAGTTGAGCTTCGTGATCTGCACGTTCGAGGGATCGACCGGCCGGGGGACCTCGGTCCCGTCCGCTTTCGTCACCATCACGCCGTGCACGATCACCCGGCACATCTTCATATCCACCGCATCGACGACACCTTCGTCACCGGCGAAATCTCCACGGAGTACCCTGACGGTGTCGCCCTTGACAATACGGGTTCTCCGGGCGTTGTACTTCCCACGGAGTTCGGGGGAGAGAGATGCGGAGAGGAACCGGCCCCGGGTGTGGTTCGGTGCGTTGTAACGCGCCTTGCGCTGTTTCCTCGGCTGTTTGCTAACTATACGTACCATATTTACCACACCTTACACGATTATCGTCGCCATGGAGGCGATCTTCGGGAACCGCTCCGCGATCTCACGCGGGACGGCGCCCTTAATCTCGGTCCCCTTCGGCTCGCCGCGCTCGTTGATGAGCACCATAGCGTTGTCTTCGAACGAGAGACGGATGCCGTTTGGACGGCGGATCTCCTTCTTCTGTCGGATGACCACTGCTTTCTCGAGCTTCCTCCGCATATCGGGGGTGCCCTTCTTGACGCTCACGGTCGCGACGTCGCCGAGGCCCATGCAGGGCTGCCGGCGTCGGACACCGTGATAATAGTCGACCGAAACGACCTCCACAAGCCGTGCGCCGGTGTTGTCGGAACAGACCATCCGGGAGCCGGTGGCGAGGGCGCGCGGAATGGTCGACTGCATCGCCTTCATTCCTTCATCACCTCGACCACAACGAAGTTCTTGGTCTTTGAAAGCGGCCTGCACTCCGCGATCCGGACCACATCACCAACGCCCGCGTTGATACAGGGCGTGCTGTGGGCATGGTACCGGGACCTGCGTTTCTCATACCGCTTGTATTTCTTGACGTAGTGGAGGAACTCACGCTCCACGACGACAGTACCGTTCATACGGTCGCTCACGACTTTGCCGGTAATCACCTGGCCGCGTACCGGCAAAGTGCCGTGAAACGGACAATTTGCGTCCTCACATTCCGTTTCCGGAATGGGAACGTCCAACCCAATGTTTCGTGCCATTATTCATCCTCATTTATCTGATGCGCATACTGATCCGCCGTTCCGGCTGCGTCTCCAGGCTCGATCCGTCGACATCGACGGTCGCGCCGTCAGGGAGCCGGAAGCGAAACACGCTGAACCGTTTTGGTATCTGCTTTTCGCCCCGCCCGGTCAGGATAACCAGGGTATTTCGGGTCTCATCAGTGACGCGACCCGATACCCCGGCATGACCCGGGTTGCTCGCACGAACGACCAGAACATCCAGGCCGATTAACTCGTGCCGCAGGACGTTCTGGGGGGAGATCATGCGTTCCTCCGTGCGTTCTTCTCGGTCAGGATGCGCGCAATCGTCCTTTTTACCTCGCGAATCCTCCCGGGATTCTCGGTGGCACCGCCGGCGCTGACCTTTCCTCGCTCCTGGATCAGTTCGAGGGAGAGCTTCTGCTCCTGCTCGAGGAGTTCAGTGTCGGAGAGTTGCCTCACTTCCTGTGCGCGAAAGATTGCCATTTACCTCTCCTCCACGTACTCCTCTTCGGAGGTCTCCTCGAACTCTTCCGCGAACACATCGTCGCCGACTTCTTCAGGCTCGATGGGCTCTGCCGGAGCCTTCTTCGGCTCGGGTTCAAGGACATCGAAAGCATCGGGCAGCCGTGCGTCCGGCGGGACGATCTTGACCTGGACACCGATAGTCCCGAGTTTCTTGATCGCAAGCGCATAGCCCTTCTCGACGATCGTCTCGCTGGGCTCACCGCAGTGCTTAACATAGCCCTCGGTGAACTTCTGCGTCCGCGACCGCGAGCCGGTCAGTTTCCCGGCGACGATGACCTCGCAGCCAAGGGCGCCGGACTCCATCACCCGGCGGATCGTGCTCGATCCGGCCTTCCTGAAGTACCAGCCGCGCTCAAGAGCGTTTGCCAGTCTCTCAGCCATGATCTGGGCGTTGAAGTTGGGGTTCTGAACCTGCTGGACTTCCACCTGCGGGGACTCGATATCGTAAGCGGTGGCAAGGTCCTGGGTAAGCTGGCGAACCTGCTTGCCGCCTTTCCCGATCACGATACCAGGCTTCTCCGCAAAGATGGTCACCTGGGTGCCGAGCGGCGTCCGGGTGATGTCCATGCCGCCGTATCCAGCCCGCTTGAGTTCCTTCGTGAGGAACTTCTCGACGCGGACGTTGCGCACGCCTTCCGTGATAAATTTCTTCTCAATTGCCATTACGCCACCTCGGTCACGACGATCTCTATGTTCACAGTCTCCCTGCGCTTCGGGGTGGCGCGGCCCATCGCACGCGGGAAGAATGCCCGGAGGCCACGACCCGTGTTAGCGGCGACGTGGTCGATCCGGAGGTTTTCGACATCAAGGCCGATGTATTCGGCGTTCTTCTCGACGGACTCGAGCAGCCTGATGTAGGCCTCTGCAGCCTTGACCGGATACCGGCCGGCGGGCCACTTCGAGAGCCCCCGCTTGTGCGCGACGTTCCGGTTGAACCGTTTGAAGGGGATGGCCTTCTTCAGCGCCACCACGTCGGCGAGATACGCCTTTGCTTCAGTGGTGGTCATCTTCCGGATGAACCTGGCAATCTCGATCGAGTGCTTGGGAGAGACAGGAAGCTCGTTCGCCTTGGCGCGAGCGACGTTCTCACCCTCGATCTGTGCTGAATAACCTGTTCTTGCCATAACCATCACTTCAGCGGTACGTACTTACTCGACCGGGTTGCACCGATACCGGCGCTGCCGTGGGAAACCCTTCTGCGGGTCAGTGCAAACTCTCCAAGATAGTGGAAGACCGCCTCGGGCTGAATCTCCACCGCCTGGAACTCCTTCCCGTTGTGGATCTCGATGGTTCTTCCCACCATCTCGGGCATGACAATCATGTCACGCAGATGGGTGCGGATTTTCGCGTCTCCCGACCGGAGATCGGCAAGGAGTTTCTCATGTTCTCGTGAGAGACCCCGGTCAAACTTCCTGCGTGCCCGGGCCGGCATGAGCGGCAGCAGCTCGGAGAGAGCCATCTGCTGCAGGTCCGCAACGGTGTAGCCGCGATAGGTGAACTCCTCGCGGCGCCGCGGCATTCTCTTCTGTGTCTTCTTTGCCATGCTTCACCCCTCACTTCTTCCACTTGCCGGTTCTCCGGGCGGCAATGTTCCCGACCTTTCTCCCGGGGGACGTGCCGCGGGAGACGGTCTTGGGCCTTCCGCAGTGCTGGTGCCCACCGCCACCGAACGGGTGGTCGATGACGTTCATGCAGACACCCTTGACGCGAGGCCATTTCTCGGAAGAGGACCGGACGTGGAAGTGCTTCTTTCCTGCCTTGACGAACGGTTTTTCGCCCCGTCCGCCGCCGGCAACGATACCGACGGTTGCCATGCAGGCACCGTTGAACCACTTGTTCTTGCCGCTCGGCATCCGAACACCGACTCTGCCGTCATCGGCCTTGCCGATGACGAGGGCCTGGACCCCGCTCGAGCGGACGAACTTGCCGCCGTCGTTCGGGCGCGCTTCGATGTTGCAGACGTATGCACCGACCGGGATCTCCCGGAGCGGCAGGGTGTTTCCGTTCTTCACCGCGCCTCCTATTCCCCAGGAGACTGCGTCGCCGACACCGAGCCCCTCGGTGGCGAGAACGTAGACCTTCTCGCCGCTCTCAAGCCTGGCGAGAGCGATCGGTGCGTGGCGGGCCGGGTCGTGTTCGATATCGACGACGGTCCCGGTGGTCAGGGCGTCATTCTTCCCTACGTGCCGCAGCTCAGCCTTATACCGGTGCGACGGTGCACGGTAGGTTGGGCCGCCTTTTCCACGGTTCTGTGCTATAATTCTATGTGCCATCGTCACTCACCTTACATGATTCCCAGTCGGCTGAGGATCTCTTCAGCCGCCTTCGCATCCGAAAACGTTACAATGGCCTTCTTTTCGCCCTTCATGGTCATCATGGTGCGGACATTGGCCACTTCCTGTTCAAAGGCCGACTCCAGCTCGCGCTTGATATCCTGCTTGGTGGCATCCCTCTGCACGATAAACTGGAGCTTGCTCTCACCTTCGAGCATCATCGTTGCTTTTTCAGTAACGAATGGGTATTTCAGTATCATGAGAACTCCTCCAGCCTTCGGATGGCAGATTCCGTCCAGACCGTCAGGCGTCCTGCCTGCGTGCCGGGTGCCAGCAGTTCGGTGTTGAGCTGGCTGACCGTCACGGCATCGACTCCGGCAAGATTCCGGGCTGCCCGGAGCGGCTCGTTCCCCGTGACGATGAGAACGCTCTTGCGCTGCTTGTAGCGGCGGCCACGCATGGTGCCCCGCCCTGCACGGACTTTCTTGCTATCCTTCGCCCGCTCGACGTCGGCATAGACACCGAGCGCAGAGAGTGCGGAGATGACATCGCCTGTGCGGGTGATCTCCTCGAACCGGTCCTCGAAGACCAGCGGGAGGTCGCCCTCAAAGAGGTGCCCGCGTTCCTGGACGAGGTCCTGGTAGGTGCTGGCTGCGACGGCAGACCGGAGAGCTTTCTGCTTCTCTTTCCGGTTGATCTCCTTGACGAGGATCTTTTCTACCTTCGGGGGGTGCGCTGCGCGCCCGCCGGTTGCCTGCGGCACCCTGGCCACCCTGCTGCCGTTTTTCAGCCGGGGGACCTGAGCGACACCGCGGCCGCTGCCCCAGGACTCTGCCGAGGTGCGCATGCCGGCATAGGGGTTTGTCCCATGCGGCTGGAACCGGGTGCTCTGGAGCGCGAGGACGGCCCGCTTAATCAGGTCGGGTCTATACTCTTCGTTAAAGATTTCCGGGAGATCGATCTCGTGAGCGATCTCGCCTGTCAGTGTTCGAACCTGTGCCTTCATCGCTGCTCACCCCTGCTGGCTCTGCGCGCTGACGAAACTGATCGTCGGCGTGCGGACGGTGTGTTCACCCTGCCGTATCGCGGAGCGTATCCGGACCAGCCTCTTGTTCGGTCCCGGGACGGAGCCCTTGATCAGCACGTAGGGGCCGCGCACAAGGCCATAGTGCAGGAACCCACCTGCCGGCGTTATGTCGTCGCCGTCGGTGCCGATCTTTAAAATGCGCTTGTTGAACTCGGTACGCTGCTGGTAGCCCATCTGACCCGACTGCGGGACCTGCCACCGAACATGGTGCGGGTGCCACGGACCGAGGTTACCGATGTGACGCTTCTTGCCGCCGCGGGAGTGTTTCCGCTTCCGGACCTGGACGCCCCAGCGCTTGACGGGGCCTTCCGTCCCCTTGCCGGTGGTAACGGCGGTCACATCGACGTACTCGCCGACCTCAAGGTTGCCGGAGATCGTAATCTCCTTTCCGAGAATATCGGCGGCGTAGGCAATCTGGTCGTCAAGGCTTCCGCCGGCGATCCGCATCTCCATCAGATCGGGGACCTTCTTCGGGACCCCGGTGAGTTCCATGGGCCGGGTGTAGGCCAGAGCGTAGAGTTCCACGACCTTGCCTTCGCCGACGGCGGCCTTGATGGCGTCGAGGGCGGCGGCGGTGTCGTGATTCTTCGGGACGTTGACGCGGCGGGACAACTCCTCATCGAGGTCGGTCGTCCACGCTTCGGTCAGCGCATGCTTTCCGTAGGTATCCTCGCTGTATGCGCGCACGCCTGCCACCCGCATGGGCGGGACCTCAACCACGGTCACCGGCACCATCACATCCTTGCCTTCGGTGGGGCTGCTCTTGTGGTCATCGACCATGATGACGTGGGTCATCCCCACCTTGTACCCTGCGAATCCCTGCACGGCCGGGGCTCCCGTATACTCCGGCCATGAGCCGTAGCGGGGAACCGGGCTTTTTGCCCGTTTTCTCGGGCTGTACGCGAGGGATCCTCTGCGTGGTCTGTTAATCTTCGGCATTTTTCAATCAACCCTTCGTGCGTTGTAGCGTGAGGCATCACTCTGCAGCAACCTGCAGAGCGATGCATGCGCTGGGCCTCGTGCCGAACATGCCGGCACGATGGACCTTCTGGCGAACCCGTAAGGGGCAGGATATCGAACGCCACGCCATTTTGCCGTAGCGTAAGGGAAACAGTTGATGGAGGCAGCAAAGCCCAGAAGGGCAGAGAGACGTTCGTCTCCGTGCGCCCAACCGCTCTCGCTGCCGTCCCGGTGTGCACCAGGTGCATTCCAGTCGTCGCCAACAGATCCTGACTCTCCGACGCTTCCGGGAAGAGTGTTCCCGGAACCGGGCGCGCTGCACTGGCGTTGGCCCAACGTCTCGATCAGATCCAGCTCCTGTCATCCCGTTGTGACGAGCACAACTCCATATCGACATCGGCCCTCCGTGAGGAGGGTTCGACCTTGTGTCTTGTACCTTCCACACCCTTCCGCCGCGGGTCCCTGATCCGCCTACGCGGGAGATTTGGGGACACTCCGGGAATCGGGGGCACGTATAGTGCCGCCACCCACCCGGATCCGGGTGGAATTGTGCAGAGCGGTTTCTTAAACATTACTTAAAATGTGATATAAATCTTGTTATCGCATTTTCCGGGAATATACGTCGAACACCTCTGCGCTGCAGGTGCGGCACCTATGCACCGGATTACACGGTCGTGTGGATAAACGGAGGGCTGCAGTGACCCGGTTCGCAGCAGGCGACCGGGTGACACTCTCCCACGGGGCGTCCGCTCCGGCACGGAGCCTGTGCGCGCCCGGGGAAAACCGCATTATCCGAAGTACAGGTCGCCGTCTTTGTTGATATAGATCTCAACGTCCTCGCGGACCTGCCTTCCTCTGAACCGCTCGGGATTAGCGTCCCTGAGCCTGTTAATGAGCGAGATCGTGTCGTATTTGACCTTCAGCCCCTTCTTCTCGGCTTCGGCGTAGATGAACTCGGGAGCCTTGAGCAGGTCGAGGCCGCTCTGAAGCGTACAGAGGTGCACGGCGTCGAGGGTGTAGAGGAACTCGAGTGTCTCGCGTGCGCGCGAGATATTCTCGAGAGCTGCCTTTTCGATGGTGCAGACGTTTGCCTTTGAGGTATGGATAATCTCCGCGATCTGTTGCTGCGTCAACCCCTTCTTCCGGTAGCGCAGCACTTCTTTCTGGCGATCGGTAAGCAGACCCTGTTTCATCAGGTATATATGGACGGTATAAATTTAAACACTTTTCCTTAACCCTACCTCTCCGGGCGGGATTTGCGGGGCTTTTTCAAAACGTTTATATGAGAACTTGGTGATACTATCGTGTTCTCAAATTTTGAGAGGTGTTAAAGTGGTTGTTAAAGTAGGAATTGCGAAACTGGGAAATATCGCCAGTGGTGTAATGGGTGAACTGCTGCTCGACGAGCGCGCCGACCGTGAGGATATCATTACCTTCATGGCGACCTCCGGTACGAAACTGCAGCCCGAGGATATCGACCGCGTTGTCAGCAATATGAAGGCATGGGGCCCGGACTTCTGTATCGTCGTCTCCCCGAATGGCGTCCTTCCCGGACCCACCCAGGCCCGTGAGGACCTCGCAGCGGCTGGAATTCCCTGCGTCGTCATCACCGATGATGTCACCACCAAGAAGGAGCAGTTCGAAGCGCTCAAGGCGAGCAACTTCGGCTACATTATCATGAAGGCCGACGCCATGATCGGCGCCCGCCGTGAGTTCCTTGACCCCATCGAGATGGCGGACTACAACGGGAACCTCGTCAAGGTACTCGCCCTCACCGGCGCGTTCCGCAAGATGCAGACGGAACTCGACAAGGTGATTGACCAGGTGAAGGCAGGCAAGAAGGGCGCGGACCTCGCGCTCCCGAAGGTCGTCATGACCTCCGACAAGGCCGTCGACGGCGAGTTCAGCAACCCCTACGCGCTCGCGAAGGCCCGTGCCGCCTACGAGATCGCACAGGCGGTCGCAGGCGTCAACGTCAAGGGCTGCTTCATGACGAAGGAGTGGGAGAAGTACATCCCGATCGTCGCGAGCGCCCACGAGATGATGCGTCAGGCGATGGTCCTCTGCGAGGAAGCACGCGACCTCGAGAAGGGCATGGACGCGGTCATAAGGAAGCCGCACAAGAAGACCGGCGAGATCGTCGCAAAGACGGCACTCATCAGCAAGCCCGAGTAACCTCGGCACCACTTCTTTTTTCGAGTTTGTAGAGCACTTTACCCGTGAGAGAGTATGCCGTTTGTCTCCGCCGGTAAGCGGGGTGAGAGCGGGATCTTCGGGTGTCCATCTCCCCATCGGTGCCTCGCATGAAGTGCGACGGGCCAAAGGGCTGGAGCATGAGCACCGCTATGTGCGAGTCACGACGGTTCAAAGCGTGATGGTTCGTAAGAACCGGAGCGTGAGCACCGTCAGGTGCGAAGAACCGGAGCGTGAGAAACCCGAGGGGTTTCGAGTGCTGGCAACAACGCAACTAAAATAAAAAAAGAACCCCGTGCAGTGGACCGTGGGACTATCGCCATAGGGGGGAACGACTGCCGGGACGGCAGGAGTTCGAGCACCGAAGGTGCGAAGAGGGGCTGACGGGGAGTGCGATGGGCGGAACGCCCGGAGCTCGACCACCGTCAGGTGGGGAGTGCGAGCGAAGCGAGCTTGAGCACCGGAGGTGCGAAGGGGGGAGTATCCCCCCCGTCTCCTCACACTGGATGGCTCTCCTCAAAAGCCCCCCACCGCCCGCGCTTCGCGCTCCTCCCGCCCCCCCAAGGGGGGCGGGCAGTGCGTGGCGATATTACCTCGAAAACCGTGTCAGTGTGGTCGCAGAAAAGTGGCAGATGCGGGAAACGAGAGGCAATTCGCGAGCATCGGCCTTCTCAAACACCTTCCCCCTCGGGAAGCCATTATTCGTGTAAGAAACTATTCGCCCGGCACCTGCCACCTCATTGACGGATAGCACCACCTACGGCGAAAAGATCATCATCCGCTCTTCGGTCATCTCCTCGATCGCGTATTTCGGCCCCTCGCGCCCGATGCCGGAACCCCTGACTCCGCCGTAGGGCGCGTGGTCCATACGGAACGTCGAGATGTCGTTGACCACCAGGCCGCCGACCCGGAGCTCCACAAACGCCTGCGCGATCCTCCGGGAATCGTGGGTGAAGATGCCCGCCTGCAGCCCGTATTCGGTGTCGTTCACGAACGCTATCGCTTCCTCGAAGGTCTCGTAGGGGGTGACCGTCACCACCGGGGCGAAGACCTCGGTCCGGTTCACCGCCATATCCGGTGTCGTGTCGACAAGGATCGTCGGCGCAACGACCGACCCGTCGCGGGTTCCGCCGACGAGCACCTTCGCGCCGCCTGCGACGGCGTCCTGCACCTTTGCAAACGCCGCGGCGGCGGCAGACTCCGAGATCATCGGACCCACGTTGGTGCCGAGCTCGCGCGGGTCGCCGACGGTAAGGGTACGGACCCGGTCGACGAGCATCGTGAGCACCTCCTCAAAGATCGGACGGTGGAGGTAGACCCGCTGCACCGCGATGCAGGTCTGGCCGGCGTTCGAGAAGGCGCCGGCGACGATGCGGCCGGACGCGAAGGGGATGTCGGCATCTTCGTGAACGACCACGGCCGCGTTGCCGCCAAGTTCCAGCCCGACACGTTTCCGGCCGGCGATCTCCCGGAGGTGCCACCCGACGGCCGGGCTCCCGGTGAAACTCACGCAGGCGATACGGTCGTCCCGCACCATTCTCTCCGCAAGATCGGTGCGGCAGGGAACGACGCTGATCGCTTCAGGCGGCATCCCGGCGTCGAGCGCCATCTCGCCGAGCATCACCGCGGAGAGCGGGGTGGCCGACGCGGGTTTGAGGATGACGGAGTCTCCGGCGGCGATAGCCGGCCCCAGCTTGTGGCAGGCGAGGTTGAGCGGGAAGTTGAACGGCGTGATCGCGAGCACCGGGCCGAGCGGGAACCGGCGGAGGCAGCCGACCCGCCCTTCCCCGGCCGTGTTCCAGTCAAGCGGGAGGATTGTGCCGTCGATTCTGCGCGCCTCCTCAGCGGATACCTCGATGGTCTCCCGTGCACGCACGACCTCGCTTTCGGCGAGTGCCCGCGTCTTTCCCGCTTCGAGCATGATTGTATCAATAAGGTCCGCTGCACGTTCCTGAATGAGCCCGGCAAGGGCGTAGAGGATCTCTGAGCGGCGGTGGGCCGGAAGGCGCCGGGTGAGATCGAAACCCTGTTCTGCACAACGGAGGGCATCCTCGATATCCCCGCTTCCGGCAAGGCAGACCCGGCCGACGACCTCCCCCGTGTAGGGGAACCGGACGTCCAGGATATCGGTGCTTATTCGCCATTCTCCCCCGACCAGGAATGCATGCGGGTCTGTCATAGAAGATGGGTTGGTACGACTTGGAGATAATTTTTGGCTCTGTTAAAATCCTTCACGCAACTTCCAGGTATTATCCGGTTGCCAATAGAGGCGGGGGTGCGACCCCTGTCGGGATAGCTACACTAAAAGCAGCGGTACACCTGGGGATATTCAAAAGAACTACTTGTGCTCCCGGAAGAGCGCGCCCAGGTCTTCGGGGAGCGTCAGGATGACCGGTTCCAGGTGCAGCCGCTCCATGAACGCCGAGTCGCACATGGAGAAGGTGTTCGGGTTTAACCGTGCAATGATAGAACAGAAAGCACGATGGCCCTGCCCGGCTGTTCCGGGGGCATCAAAGAAGATCGAGGCGTTGAAGGCGTGCGTGCCGAGGCTCCGGTAGAATTCGACGATACGGAGAATCCCGTCGGCCAGAGGGTCGATATACGGTTCGAGTTCCTCAAGCGTCGATATCGGGAGGATTCCCCGCACCTCACGCTCGCCGAGGGGGACAGGGTTTGCCGACCAGAAGATCTCGTTCTCAAAGAGGAACCTCTCAGAGCAGCGTTCGCGCTCCACCAGGTCCTCCCAGTAGAGGCGGCCGTGATCGGCGAGGTAGCGGCGGCCAGCGGATATGTAGAGGTCCGCAAGGTGGGTGGGCTCCAGGTCAGCGATGCCCTGCAGGTGCGGGTGGACGATGCTCGCGCCGGCAGAAGGGAGGTGGTTCCAGTTGATGCTCGCGTATCCGGAAGACCCGGACAGGGCCTGTGCCGTGCCGGATATGGCATCGGCGAGACACCTTCGGTCGAACCGGCCGGGCGTGTGATCGGACGTGATCACCGTGACCACGTGCCGCTCGGCAAAGGGGTAGAGGTTCGGGAACGTCACGCTCTCCCCGCACCGGAGACGGCCACCGTCCTCAAACGTCGGGGTGGAAGTATTTATGGCGCCGGGGCAGAACGGGCAGCCGTCACGAGAGTCGGGCATGGCGGGGGCGGTGTCGATCTGCCGCTTGAAACGGACAGGACTGATCCGGCACCGGATACCGGTGAGCGACTCCCGGCGGTACTGGAGAACTCCCCGCTCTGTCCGAATCTCGTGGGTGGTGAACATAGCCCTTGTACACCGGTTAGCGCGCCGACTGTATAAAACCCTGTCCGGGTTCGCGCTGCCGGCAGCCCGGGGTGTGGAGAGGATGTGCCACTGCCGGAAATACCCGTGGAACCGATCCGCATCAGCTATCCGGCAGTACGGTCCAGGAGGAAAAAAGGTGATGAGTGTTTACCCGCCTCAGACAATGTACTTGCCGAGGAGGCGGATGGAGTTGGTCATGTCGGGGCCGAGCGGCGAGCCGAAGATGATCTGGGTAACTCCGGACTTTGTGAGGTCATCGCACTTCTGCTTGACCATGTCGGGGGTTCCGGCGATGGTGAAGGCGTCGATCTCCGCGTCGCTGACGAGTCCGCCGACGGTCTTGAAGTCGAAGCGGCCGAGCGCTTCCTTGATCTTCGCGACGTTGTCCAGGTTGAGTCCGTGGCGCTGCAGGAGCGCGGGCGGGGAGCCGGCAGCGATGAACGCGGCAACGATCTTTGCGGCGTTCCGGGCCTTCTTCTCATCCATGTCGATGGACATGGCGGTGTAGGCGCCGACGTCGAACTTCTTCTTGCCGACTGCATCCATGGCCTTCTTGATGATCGGGATGGCGACGTCGAAGTCCTTGGGGTTCGAAGCGTTGATCAGGGCGCCGTCACCGATGGTTCCGGCGAGCTCGAGGACCTTGGGACCCTGGGCACCGATGTAGACCGGGATGCCCTTCTTGCCGGGCAGGTTGACGCCGGTCAGCTTGGCACCGTCGTAGTCGAAGAACTCCATGTTGCCGCTCTTCTTGACTTCCTCACCGGCGAGGAGTTTCCTGATCTGCTCGACACCCTCTTTCAGGTGACCGACGGGCTTGACGGGGTCGATCGCGAGCTTCGGAAGGGTCGACAGGTCGCCGGGTCCGATACCGAGGACGGCACGTCCGTCGGAGATCTCGTTTAAGGTAGCCATGAAGGACGCAATGGCTGCCGGGGTGTCGGTGAATGTGTTCATGATACCCGGTCCCATCTTGATCGAGTCGGTGTTTGCCGCGATCATGGCGAGGGTCGGGTATGCGTGACGATTGTTGTAGTGGTTGGTAATCCAAGCGTAGTCGATATCCTTCGACTCTGCAAGCTTGGTGTAGTTCACCACCTGCTTGACATTGATTGCTCCGGGCACAAATTCAATTCCATATGTAGTCAAGGCTATGCACCTCATTGAGTAGTTACGTGCAGGGAGTTAAATATATTATCATTTTGTGCTCATCAAACGACACGTACCGCACAGGTAGTGCAAAACGGAGAGGTGTGCCAGGTTCCCGAGGAAATCCGAGGAGTCTTTTCCCTTACCCTGCAGGGGTCTCCAGCACGAGGAGATTAAACCGGAATGCATAAGTACAGGCATTGAACGAGAGGATGCGTTCCTCCCTCCAGGGTACGTACAGAAATATATATGTTCGCCCGCCCACATATTCATCAGTAGTTTGGGGTGAAATGCATGCCTCTTTCGTGGCAAAGGTCACTCCAGCGATGAAGGGTACCAGGCAGGGAGTATAGCGGTATGCGAGTGCTGACGATCGGGCTCGGGGGCGCCGGGTCACGGGTTGTGGATAACCTCTACGACCATGACCGGCGAAGCAAAATCTGTTGCATGAGTGCAGTAGCGATTGACATCGACCCAAACTCTCTGCTCCAGCTCCGCCATCTCCCGAACCCCGCGAGAATCTTCTTCCCGCGGGTCGATATCGCGGATCACGCTCAGGTCACGGACGTGATCGATATCGAAGAGGTGATGACCCGGCTCCAGAGCATGGATACGATGGAGATCGACGCCATCCTCCTCTGCTGTGGGCTCGGGGGCAGCGTCATCGATATCGCGCCGCTCATCATCGATGAGATCCGGAAATCCTACGTGGAACCGATCTTCGCTCTTGCCATACTGCCGTGCCTGGATGAGGGGAAACGGGTCTCATCCAAGGCCGCTGACGACCTCGACATGCTCCAGGAACTCGTCGACGCCGTCATCCTCTTCGACAACGAGACCTGGTCGCAGAAGATCAGGGCAGCCGTAGATGCGGCCGAGACGGAGAACACCGGCGTCATCGCCCAGCTGCGTCAGACTCCTGCGGCATCCGACCCGAGGACCCATTACAATATGCTCAATGAACGGGTTGCCCGGCAGATCGGCCTTCTGCTTCGCGCCGGGGAGTTCAACGAGTCAGGTCTCGATGTCGCCGAGGTCGTCCTGGATGCCGGAGAGGTCCTCAACACCCTGAAAGGGAACAGTTTCGTCGCGGTCGGCTATGCCACCGAGCGGCTGCCGACCGGGTGGCTGAACATCCTCCGCAGGCGGCAGTCGCTGAAGGACTTCATCCAGGGTTCGCAGGAGAAGGCCGCCCGGATCATTTCTCTCGCCAAAAAGGCTGTCTATGAGGAGATTTCGGTCCCCTGCGATCTCACGAGCGCCGACAAGGCGCTGGTGCTGATCGCCGGCCCTTCGACCGAACTCTCGATGAAGGGTTTCCAGACTGTCCGGAAGTGGATTGACCGGAGCATCGCCGGGCTCGAGATGCGGTCCGGAGATTACCCGGTGAAGAACACATCGTTTGTCGGGATCATCATCATGCTCGCGGGGTTATCCAACATCCCCCGGGTCGAGGAACTCCGGGATATCCGGACGGAGTACCGGCTTGAATGCGAGGAAGAGCAACTGAACGTCGAAGAGAAAGAGCGGCTGCGCGACGAGGAGGCGGCCCTGGCATCGAGTGCCGACGCCGGACTGCCGGAATGGGACGAAGACCCGGGTTTCGCCTCCCCCCTTGAGTCGGCATATCTTGAGGAGAGTGGATACGTGGCAGAGATGCCTGCACCAGAAAAAGACGAAATGATCACGCTCCCGGGCGGTAGCGAAGGCGGTGAGAAGCGCAGAGACGATACCATCGAGATGATCCCGAAACCGGATAAGAAACAGGACGACGGGGCCGTTATCCTGCCGCCCAGGCAGGGCGGGAGAGAGATCGACCTCACCGGCTCCGCCTCGGTCACCTCATCTGTGCCCGCTCCAAAGAACGCCACCTTTGGCCTGAAGGGGATCAGCATCGAGAAGACCGCTCCGAAGGATGATGCGGCAACCTACTCTGCACTCTTAAAACCCGTGCAGCGCCCGAAAGACGGGGTGTTCGACGGAGAGCAGGTCACATTCGATCGCAGAGTGCAGCGGCCGAAGGACGGGGTATACACCGGGGATGCGATCGTGCTGGACCGGAAGACGCAACGGCCGATCGACGGTGCATTCGATAAATTTGGCCTGCATGTGCGGGGGGCGGCCCCCGCGCCGAAGGATACCCAGCTCGACCAGACCGGCCGGGGATTCGCCCGGCCGGGGCCCCGCCCGAAGGAGGCCGGCCCTTCGCGCGGAAAGCTCGAGGTGATCGACGCGACAGCCCGGCAGAAGAGCGGGGAGGAGAAGAAACCGGAAGACGACCCGGACGACGGGATCACCTGGATCCGGTAGCTTCCGCTATTCGTTCGAACGGTATGATCCCGGCGCCAATTTCGGTCCTGAAAGCGTAGCCTTTCTCAATGGCGTTCCCCACCATGTTCATGCCGGAAAATGCGACGATCGAGAGCCGGTAGGGGTGTTTAGGGAGGTTGAACTCCCCGATGCCTCCCCCGACAGGGAAGGTGAACCCGCATTCTTCCATCAGGCCGACCGCCACCTCCACCCGATACCGTGCGGCAGCAGGCACTGCGCGGACGTTCGCAAGCGCGACGCCGGCACGGGTTGTCACCAGCCGGTGTATCGAGGTAAGTCCGGCGGATATGAAGAGGTGGAGCGGATCGACCGATGCTCCCCGGTAACCGATGAGATCGAGGAACCCGGCGGAGCCGTTCTCATCGACGGCAATCCTGCCGGCATATTCGAGCCTCGTCGGAATACCCATCTTCTGGAGGACGCCGTCCAGGGTGACGCTGCAGGCCGTCATGATCCCAACATGGCCGTCGGGTATGCGGGGATCGGAGTCGACGACCCGGTAGGTGTTCAGGAACCCATAGCCCGCTCCTGCCACCTCGTCGAAGGCTGCCGTGACGGCGGGAAGATCCTCATCCCGCACAAAGGAGAGATTGTAGGCAACGCTTCCTGTCCCGGTTGCCGGATCGAAGGTGCTCCGGAAGGCGAGCTGTTCAAGCCTCGATATGATGAACCCGATCCGCTCGTCGACGAGCGCGCTCTCGCTCTCGGCAATCCCCGCCTCGGTAAGAATGCGCCCCCGGTTCCCGACCTTCTTCGTAAATCCCATCTCGTCGAGGTACTGAAGGTAGTACTGGACGGCGCGGTCGCTCAAGACAAAGCCCCGTTCGGCCATCTTCTCGCTCAATCTCTTCGCGCCCAGGGGTTCGTGCGACTCCGCGAGGATCCTCAGAAGTTCAAGGTACTTCCGCTCCGAACGTATCGATGGGGTCATCGTGTATGCACCGCGCCCCGACTATCCTGATACCGCCCCTCATAGAGCAGGTCGCCGTTCAGCACTTCCTGCAGGATCATCTGCACAACCCGATCGCCTTTTGAGAGGCAAATTTCTTCCGCACCGGCGTTCGTCAGGCAGAGTGTCAGCTGACCGCGGAACCCGGGGTCAACGAACCCGCCGCCGAGGAGGACGCCGCGGCGGGCAAGCGAAGAGCGGCACCGGAGGGTAGCCGCGAGGTCTTTTGGAAGCTCCACCCGCTCGATCGAAGGAACGAGGGTACATGCCCCGCGCGGAAGCACGGTCTCTTCAGCCACACGAAGGTCATAGGATGCGGGCTGCTGAGATCCACTGTGATACGGCTCGATAACAAGATCGCCGTTCTGGAGACGGCGAACGATTTCGCTGGACGAAATAATCATTGTATAGGGTACTGGCACAAAAACGCTTAATAACTTATGATAGAAAACCATGAGGGGACCCATGGGGTAGAGGACATCCTTTTGGGCTTCGAACCCAAGGACGCGGGTTCAATTCCCGCTGGGTCCGTTATTTTTTGCCAGGTGCATGCTTTACCTACAAAAATGGTTATGCGAGCCGGATATACGCCGCACTGAGTTCTCCAACCCTGATCGAGGGGAAGAACAGCACGGCATCAGGCGCATCGTCTGCAAAGGCGCGTATCCGGACCTGGTATTCACCCGGTGGGAGCGCCCCGACATAGAGAGAGGAAATTTCCCCGGTCACGGTGCCGTCCGCGGTCAGGGTGTCGAACCGCACCCAGGAGAGGCCGCCGTCATTTGAGTATTCCACGAATTCGGTTGCGGTTGTCGACCCGGTGTAGGTGAGGTCCCAGGCAGCGGTGAGGAACTCCTCGACCGGCTCTGTGCAGGTGTAGTGCGGGTTTGAGAGGGTGAGCGTCGCGGCACCGAGGCCCGTGTTGTTGAGATCCGGAACCGCTGTGATGAAGGTGTCAGGGAGGCCGAGTTCAGCCGCACCGTCGTTGAACGTGATCGTTGAACCGGGTCCGAAGATGTTGATGTTGCCGTCGGTGAGCACCCGGAGGCGGAACGTCGCCTCCCAGGTCTGGTCGAGGTGGACCGTGCCGACGTCGAACTGCAGGGTGTGGTTGTCGTTCCAGTCATCGGTCTGGTTGATGGTTGTCAGGCGGATGATCTCATGGTGTCCGGTCTCGTTCTCGACCCAGCTCTCGATGACGGTCGAGACCTCGTTCTCATAGACGTAGGAGAAGACATCCCGGCCATTCCGGTCATCGTCGTTGACCCGTATTGTGCCGAAGTCAAGGGTTATCTCGGTGTTGACACCGGCCTCGGTTTTGAGTTCGCCGGCGATG
>Ga0265294_10000910_pt1 | contig 39915 bp, 34 predicted proteins | sample MunlanPumphouse3_FD_192504 | JGI IMG/M metagenome (GOLD analysis project Ga0265294, IMG submission 192504) | Groundwater microbial communities from a municipal landfill in Southern Ontario, Canada - Pumphouse #3 | ecosystem: Environmental > Aquatic > Deep subsurface > Groundwater | place... | reverse complement strand
ACCGTGTTTTTTGGCAACCTTGTTATCGTCGTCCCCAAACGTAGGGGCAATGTGTACGATCCCGGTTCCTTCTTCTGTGGTAACAAAGTCTCCTGTAATTACCCGGAACGCTCCTTCTCCCGGACTGATCCAGGGTAAAAGCTGGCTGTAACGGATCCCTTCCAGGTCTTTTCCTGTATACGTTCCGGGCTCCAGCACGTAAGGAACGGTTTTATCCCCGGGTTTGTATGAATCCATGGATATTTCAGCGTTTTTGGCGGGAAAGAGAGTTTCTTTCAGCTCTTCGGCCATAATTACGGATATGGGATCTCCGTTATACGGATTATAAGTACGCAATTTTATATAACGTATGCCCGGCCCTACACAAAGGGCAGTATTAGAGGGCAACGTCCAGGGTGTAGTGGTCCATGCCAGGAAAAACACTTGCTCCCCTTCCTTTGTGAAAAGAAATTTGCTTTTCTCATCCGGGATCACGGCAAATTGCGCAGTGCACGTGGTGTCTTTTACGTCTTTGTAGCAGCCCGGCTGGTTTAGTTCGTGGGAACTGAGTCCCGATCCGGCAGCCGGAGAATAAGGCTGAATGGAGTATCCTTTGTAAAGCAATCCTTTTTTATGGATCTCTTTCAGCAGGTACCATACGGTTTCAATATAAGAATTGTGATAAGTTACGTAGGGATGGCTCATATCCACCCAATAGGCCATCTTTTGGGTCAGGCTTTCCCATTCCCTGGTATAGCGCATCACTTCCTTGCGGCATACCGCGTTGTATTCTTCTACGGATATGGTCTTGCCAATATCTTCCTTAGTAATGCCCAGCATCTTTTCCACGCTCAACTCAACGGGCAATCCGTGGGTGTCCCAGCCGGCCCTTCTTTCCACCCGGAAACCCCGCTGTGTCTTGTACCTGCAAACCACGTCCTTAATGGTGCGTGAAATGACGTGATGGATGCCTGGCTTACCATTTGCCGAGGGGGGGCCTTCAAAGAAAATGAAGGCAGGTGCCCCGGGCCGGTCATCGATACTGCACCGGAATGTATCCCGGCGATTCCACATGTCAACGATTTCTTCCTGTACGGCAGGCAGGTCAAGGTTCTTATATTCAGGGAACTTCATAATAAAACGGGGTAAAAAATAGTTTGCAAAGATACGAATCTTAGCTATCTTTGGAAACATGTTAGCGAAACTTTCACTCAATTACATAGATATCATACTTTTAATAGTATGGATACTGGCCATTATTGAAGGGCTGAGCAAAGGGCTCATCAAACAGGTTTTCGGTATTCTGGCACTGATCCTGGCCTGCTATTTTTCTTTTCATTTTTCGGGATTTGCCGCCGACCGCATAGTGGAATGGTTCGGATGGAACGGAGATGGTCTGAAGATCGTGGCCTTTCTGGTGACATTCGTTATCGTGCTTATAGCTGTCGGGTTATTGGGACGTCTTCTGGACCGGCTTCTGAAAATTGTCCTTTTGGGATGGCTCAACCGCCTGACGGGAGCCATCTTCGGGTGGATAAAGTGGAATATTCTGCTCGTCATTTTATCCTATATTTTAACCTTGATCAACGATTATGCCCCTTTCCTGCCAGCAGAGGCTTTTGAGGCTTCACGCCTGTATCCGGTAGTAGAGAAATTTTCTTCCATTCTGATGCCGTACCTGCCCTTCCTGGGATCATAATTGTCACCTTCTCTTTTTTTTTATATGATCATTTTATTTTTTTTGTCCCGGGATTTTTATTCCGGTGCCTTAGGTTTGCAACATGAAGGCAATCCAGAAACCGTCCTATCCCGCTCTTGCGGGCACGTCAATTAGCGAGGAAATCATTGACAGGAAAGATAAGAAGGGGTTTTTCATTTTTTTCATAGCGATTATCGTAGCTACCGTGACGGGTATGGTTGCTTTTCTGTTGTTCGTATCCACGGAGTTGTCCGGAGTGAAGGGTTCGGAAAGTGTTGTAAACGGAGGCGTGCGGGCTCTGTTTCCGGCATACGGACCGGTGCAGGAGGAAGGGACAGCTCCGTTTTTTAAAGCAAGTGGGGATGGAAAAAATAAAATTCAGGCAACACCATGTGAGTGATTGCGGAGCGGCATGCCTGGCGTCTGTCGCCGCCTGGTTCGGATTACGCTTTCCTCTGGAGCAGATCCGGCAAATGAGTGGCACGCAGACGCACGGCATTTCAGTCCAGGGAATCCGGGAAGGGGCACAGGCATTGCATCTGATAGCCGATGCCTATGGACGCCCGGGACAGGCTGCCCCGGCAGATGAAACAACATTCAGAAATATTCCTGTCCCTTCAGTTTTTCATTTTCTGAAACCTAACGGATACACGCATTTTGTGGTTTTTTACGGTTTGACTTCCGGCCGCTTTGGCAGAGGCAGAAAATGCCGTATAATGGACCCGGAAGACGGCCGAATGCACCGTATTACCATAAAAGAAATGCTTTCCCTGTGGACCGGGGTTGTTGTTATACTCAGACCCGGTCCGGATTTTAAGAAAGGAAACTTTACACCCGGGTTCATGCACCGCGTCAAGGTGCTTATGAAAGGACAGAAACAATTGTTCTTCAACGGATTTGTGGCTTCTTTTCTATATACTTTTACAGGTATCGCCTCTGCCCTGTTCCTGCAGCAGATAGCAGACAAGGTGATACCAGGCGGACAGGGAAACATTTTGCGGGTATTGGGATTTTCCATGGTATATATTGCCGTTTGCGCCATGGCACTGAATGTTTTCAGGGTACGTTATCTTTTGCATACCGGGCTTAAAACCGCTATGCGCCTGGCTACGGGATTTTACCGGCACCTGATGTACCTGCCGCAACGTTTTTTTGATCAAAGGCCGTCGGGGGAGCTGGTGGCCCGGATGAACGATACTTTCAAGGTAAGCAATTTTCTGAGTAACGGTTTGATGAATATCGCGCTAAGCGTTTTTACGTTGTTGTTCTCTTTTGGAATCATGTGGCTGTTCAACCGGAAACTCACCCTCATCTGCCTGGCATGCCTGCCTCTTTACGCAGGTATTTATTACCTGTTTGACCGGCGGAATAAAAATACACAACGCCTGATCATGACTTCACAGGCTGCACTGGAATCGGAACTGGTGGATTCCCTGCACGGAGTGGCACAAATAAAATACAGTGCGGCCCAGGAACATATCATCGGTAAAACCCGGGAACACTTTGGCCTTTACATACAACATGCCTACCGCGGAGGTATGAATCAGCTGCGTGCCGCTACAGGGGGTGAGGTCATTAACCGCGGATCGGGACTGGCCATTTTGTGGCTGGGAGCAACCTTTGTCACACAGGATATAATGAGTTTTGGGGAATTGTTGTCTTTTTATGCACTCACCGCCTATTTTTCAGCTCCCATAAGCGAGATCATCGGTTTCAGCCAAAAATACCGGGACGCCCGGATTGCGGGAGAACGTCTGTTCGAGATCATGGAACTGGAAACGGAGCAGGATCCATCGGTAAAGGGACCGGAACGACGGGAAGATCCTTTATCGGAAAACCTCTCAGGAGACCTGGTCATTGAACAGATACACTTCCATTACCCGGGCCGGATGAACCTGTTTGAAGATTTCAGTTATGTATTTCCTGCAGGAAGCATCACGGGAATTGCCGGGGAAAGCGGCTCGGGAAAAAGCACCCTGGGACAACTCTTGCTCAGGATGTACAAACCGGATACGGGTACCATCAGGCTGGGAAAAACACCCACCGGTGAGATCCCGTTGAATACCTGGCGAAAAATCGTAGGGATCGTGCCTCAAAAAGCCTGTCTTTTCCGGGGAAACATCCTGGAAAATATAACCCTGGGGGATCAGTCTCCGGATATGGACCGGGTACTTGCTCTTTGCAGACAATTGGGACTGGATTCTTTTTTGGATGCGTTGCCACGGGGAATATTGACTCCGGTTGGAGAACAGGGTGTTCAACTTTCCGGGGGACAACGTCAACGAATAGCCCTGGCGCGTGCCGCATACCGAAGGCCCCGCTGGCTGATACTGGACGAGGCAACATCCTCCCTGGACAGCACCTCGGAGACGTATGTTATGGAAGCCTTGCTATGCTGGAAAAAGGAGGGAACCGGGATCATAATTATCGGGCACAGGATGTCAACCTTATCGGTGGCCGGAACGGTTTTGTTGCTGGAAAACGGCCGTATTGCGGAACACGGCGATCACAGGAAACTGATGGAAAAAAACGGGAAATACGCTGTTTGGTGCAAACAGCAGGGATTATAAAAGCAAACGCGCGCTTGCAGGCGGAATCTCACGCGCCTTAACGGTGAGAACTAATTTATTAAAACCTAAAAGTATGAGTGATTATGTGATGCGGAATTTTGGGTTCACTCCACTGGACCAAACGGCCCGGTGCGTGGTTACCGGAGGAGAATCCGAGTACGGTGTCCTGGGAGATATCCTGGAGGACCTGCTCAACGGACTGGCGGGAAAGATGGGTAAAGCAGGAATACTGGTTACCACACTTGCCAAAAACATTGACAGTTTTATTGACGGATTCAGAGCGGGATGGAACAAATGAAAACGTCAGACTGCCCTCAACACATGCCGGGCTTTGTGTCGCTGAGCGACAATGCCTGTTGTGCCGTCACAGGAGGTATGTCCGATTTTGATGCCGACCTGGCTTACAAATTCGGAGAGATCCTGGGAAAGGCATTCCGTTCTCTGTACGATATGGGATGCGTCCTGTTCGGTAAACTTACAAAAACGGCCGTACCGGCCTGATGCGTAAGTACTTATTTTTAGCCTATCCCGTCGGGCTCTATGTCATTTTTTCGTTACCGGTACTGTTTATCTCTGCCACGCTAAAAGCTGTACTCGGAATTGACCCCCTCTTAACACACGTTGTTGGGGCCATGGGAATGGCTCTTAGCCACATACAGGTCAAACGAAAACGAATGACAGATGTGCCTTCGGTGCCCTGGAAACGGATATTTACTCTTGCGGGTATTATGCTGATCCCGGTAGCAACGCTGACCCTGAGCCTTACGGGAAAGGCTTTTTTTAAAACAGTGACAGGATCCTTCCCCGCTATTGTCCTGGGAACGTTTTTCTGGGCGTCCCTAAGTGAAGAATTACTGTTCCGGGAATTTCTTATCTGCCGTATGCAAAAAACCGGCATGCCCCGCTGGACCATCCTGTTGCTGTCGGCCATGATGTTTTCACTGTGTCACCGTCCGGAATCGGTTTCTTTGTTTTCTCAGCGTTTTATTCTGGGAGCCGGACTGGGCCTCTTGTTTCTGAAAACAAAAGACCTGGCCATGTGCACGGCTACCCACTGGATATACAACATTGTAATCTATACCTTTCAATATACTTTTCAAGAAGTTAGTGTTTTGTATTCGCCTGCGCGGGCCGCTCTGAACGTATTCCTGTGCCTGCTTTCTCTTTTGGGCATCGTTGTTGCATATTCTATAAATAAAAGTAAATTTGCAGGATATACTTAGTTATCATTATGAAATACTGTCCCTTTTATTTGTTGCTATTGGTTTTGTTTCTTCCCTTATCCGCAAAGAGCCAGCAGACATGGTCCCTGGAAGAATGCATCCGTTATGCCTGGGAGAACAACCTAACCATCAAACAACAGGAACTGGGTGTAACTCAGACTGAGAATACTCTTTTCCAATCAAAAATGGCCTTTGGGCCCTCTGTCAGCGCACGTATTAGTGAAAATGTCAACTGGGGACAATCCGTAGATCTGTCAACCCTAACCATTTTAAACCACGTACGGAGCAGCAATACCGGCATGGGTATATATGCCGATATGGATCTTTTTACCGGGCTGCAGAGACTCAATACGGTCAAACAGGAAAAATCCAAGCTCAGTATTGCCATCCAGGAAGTGCAGAAGCTGCGTAACGAGATCTCCATAGAGATCACCCGCAGTTACCTGAACGTATTGCTTGCCGGAGAGATTCTTGAGGCTGCCCGTCAAAGTCGTGAAAGCGTAGCAGAACAATGCGAGAGGACACGCAAACTGGTAGATGCCGGAAGTCAGCCGCTTAGCGCCCTGCTGGAAGTGGAGTCGCAACTGGCAACCGAAGAATTGCAGGTGGTGGAGGCACAAAATAACCTGCGTACGTATTACCTGAATCTGCAACAATTGCTGGATCTTCCTACGAATGGCGATTTCCGGATAGTAACACCGCAAATCGGAGACCTTCATGAGATGGAGCCCGTATCTGTTGAAGAACTTGTTTATGCTTCACAGGAATTGCCTCAGATAAAAAAATCCGAGTTCAGCCTTGAACAGCGCCAACATGAACTGTCCATCGCACAGGGAGGTCGCTACCCCCGTTTGTCGCTTTCATTAGGGTATTCTTCGTTTTATTCAGATGCCAACCGGAATAAAGGGGACGACATCCCGGACGAAAACAACGGAAGCGGTTCCATAGACGATCTTCTGGGAGGCTCTTCTGCCGGTTTCTGGGATCAGATGAAAAAAAACAACAACCCATCCATAGGATTGTCGCTTACCATTCCCATATTTAACAAATGGCAGGTTAGCACCAATGTGAAGAACGCCAGCCTGGGTGTTGAAATGGCAGAGCTGGAGATGAAGAATGCGCAGCAATTGCTCATGAAAGAAGTGCAGCAGGCCGCCAACGACGCCACATCTACTTACTTAAGGGTCCAGGCAACAGAAAGAAACGTAAAGGCTATGGAAGAGTCCTTTCGTTACGTGCAGCAAAAATTTGACATAGGAATGCTCAACGGAACGGATTACATTGTATCCAAAACGAACTTATTCAAAGCAGAAAGCAATTATTTGCAAGCCAAATACGAGCACGTCTTCAAGCTCAAGATACTGGACTTTTATAAAGGTATTCCCATAACGTTATAATAATTATCATCATCCCATGAAGAAATCAATATTGTGGATCATCATAAGTGCCGTTGTACTTATTGTCATTCTGATCATAGCCGGAAGAAGCCGCTCGGGCAAAGGAGTCTCCGTTACCGTGGAAAACCCCATTGTTAAAAACATTACCGAGATCATTCCGGCCAACGGTAAGATCCAGCCGGTAACCGAGGTGAAGATCAGTCCGGACGTATCGGGAGAGATCATCACCCTGAATGTGGAGGAAGGAGACCAGGTACAAGCCGGTCAGGTCTTGCTGCAGATCAAGCAGGATCAGTACCTTTCGGCACGTGACAGGATGAAAGCAGCTCTGAACCAGGCCAAGGCGCAGCTGGCCCAGCAGGAAGCACAATACGAACAGGTGAAATTGTCCTATCAAAGAAATCTTTCATTGTATCAGCAGGGAGCCATATCCGAAGCCGAGTTCGAGGCATCCTCCTCTGAATACGCCATTGCGGAAGAACAGCTTAACGCTGCCCGTTTCCACGTAGAAAGCTCCCAGGCGGGACTTGCCGAGGCGGAAGAAAGCCTGACCAAAACCACCATACTATCACCCATGAACGGAATCGTATCCAAACTGGATGTGGAACGCGGGGAACGCGTTGTGGGAACAAGCCAGATGGCCGGAACGGAAATGCTTCGCATCGCCAATTTCCGGGAAATGGAAGTATTGGTGGACGTGAACGAAAACGATATTGTCCGCATCAGGCAGCGGGACACAGCGCTGGTAGAGGTGGATGCCTATCCGGGCCGTCAGTTCACCGGAGTGGTGACACAGATCGCCAACTCGGCAAAAAACATCGGATCAGCCCTGGAACAAGTAACCAATTTTGAAGTAAAAGTATTTATTCTTCCGGAATCTTACAGCGACCTGGTGAGCGAAGGTTTCAGTACCCCTTTCAGACCGGGCATGTCGGCATCGGTATCCATACAGACCGAAACCCGCCGTAACGTGGTGGCCATTCCAATTCAATGCATTACTACACGTACAGAATTACTTCCTGACAGCGTTCGTGTTCAGTTAGGACCCAACGAACTGGTGGAACAGGTTTTTGTCCTGCAACCCGATAACACCGTGGAAGCGGTAACAGTAAAATCCGGTTTGCAGGATCACATGCATATTGAGATCTTGGAAGGTCTGACGGTTGAAAATCAGGTGATAAGCGGTCCTTATTCGGCCATTTCCAGGACTTTGAACAACGGGGACAAAGTGGAACCGGAAAGTGAATAACAGATCTGTGCAACCCTTCTTACTCTTACTGGAAACAAGCACTGCGGTTTGTTCTGTTTCCCTGGCACAGGGTACAGACATCATTGCCTGCAGACAGTCTGCCGCCCCGAAGGCTCATGCATCATTGCTTGCCGTTTTCATAGATGAGGTCTTAAAAGAACATCACCTGACTTTACGGGATTGCCAGGCGGTAGCCGTCAGCGGCGGACCGGGCTCATACACCGGGTTGCGGGTTGGGGTATCTACGGCCAAAGGATTGTGTTTTGCTTCTTCATTGCCTTTGATAGCGGTAAGTTCCCTGGAACTGATCGCACAACTGACCGTTGACAATCATCCCGGTGAACGGCCGTACCGCATCTTTCCTATGATTGATGCCCGCAGAATGGAAGTATATACGGCGCCTTATTCCGTAACAGATAGTGAAGATTTGGGAAGGCTGGTAAAACGTGAAGGGCAGGTAGTTGCCACAGTGGTTACAGGGGAAAGTTTCAAGGAAAGCCTGGATGCCGGTCAGGTGGTATTTTCAGGTGACGGGGCATTCAAATGCCGGGATGTGATCAAACACCCTAATGCACGGTTTATTCCTGTTTCCTCCCATGCAGACGGAATGGCAAAAGCAGCCCTGAAAGCTTTCCGGGAACAAAAATTTGAAGACGTAGCTTATTACACTCCTTTTTACCTGAAAGAATTCCGGGCCATCCGTCCTAAAACAGGGTTCTGACCTCCCTGATCACTTTCTGTACATTGCTCATTCTCTGAAGGATATTTCCTTGCCTGTCAATAATAAAAAAGGTAGGCATTTCCACTACATTGTATGTTGTAACAGCCGGTGAATAGATCCCGGAACCGTCACATACACTGATCCAGGGCAATGACTGGTCTCTGACAGCCGTAGCCCAGGCGGTTTTATCTGTGTCCAGGCCAACCTGGTAGATCTCCAGACCGCGCGAGGCATACCTGTCGTATGTTTCCTGCAGTTCCCTGTTGTCCAGTCTCATGTCAACATTCCCGGAATGCCAGAAAGAAAGTATTATGGTTTTCCCTTTCAAAGAAGATAAACACACGTCTTTCCCGTCGAGTCCCGGTAAACAGATATTGGGAAAATCGGCGATTTCCGCATTTGAAAAGGCTTCTTCCATTTGCATAGCTTTCTGCATGCTTTCGTAACGGTCCCTGACGGCGTTAACATAGGGAGAGAGCGGGTAATTCACGGATAGAGAATCGTAAACCCTTTGCAATAAGGCAGCATCCCTTGTATCTGAAAAGACATACACCTGACGGGGCAAGGACTGAAACACAACGGAAGTGTTTACAAAGGCACGCGGATGTTCGAACAAAAACCGGATGGTTTCCTGTTTGTATTTAACAAAAAGACGTCCCAGTTCAAGGCTCAATGTTTCCTGCTCCTTTTCGGGAGCGTTTTCGTATAGGGTGTACAGGGAATCGAATTTTGCGGCAGTTGTTTCCAGTTTGTCATTCACCTCCTGCAGCAGGAGCGATTCCGGGGATCCTTCCAGTTTCAGAATTTTTCCGTCCGGGGTAACTTCCAGATTAACTTCCCTCCCATTTTGAAATATAAGTCCTGCAATTCTTTTATTGCCGGCATAGAGGTAATAGTAACCGGGCATGTCATTGCCCACGTCAAAACGATAACTGAAACTGCCGTCTTCCTGAACTGCGATGGTGTCCAGTATGGTTTCCGTAGTAAAGTCCAGGCGTTTAAGAACCAGGGATGTTTCCTGCGGAAGATCCTTAATAATTCCTTTGATACGGGTTAAATCATCTTTGTTGCACGAGGTAAGCAGCACCGCTCCTAAAATGGCGGCGGCTGTAATAATTTTAAAATATTTCATAGTAATATTATTCGAATTTTGCTGCAATGGAACGGCAGATACACTGCATTTCTTCTTCAGAAATTAAGCATACCGGGTTGCTCAGGTTCATGTCTTTTTCTGATTGCATGGGAATCAAATGTATATGGGCATGAGGCACCTCCAGGCCCAGTACACCCATTCCCACCCTTTTGCAAGGAATGACCTGCTCAATGGCCCGGGCTACCCGTTGGGCAAAACGGAACAAGTCTCCCAACTGTTCCGGATCCAGGTCAAATATGTAATCTGTTTCCTGTTTGGGAATGACCAATGTATGACCCGGCTGTTTGGGATTGATGTCCAGGAAAGCATAAAACCGGTCGTCCTCTGCTACCTTGTAGGAAGGGATCTCTCCGGCAATGATTCGTGAAAATATACTGGCCATATCAGATGGATATTTCAAGAATTTCAAATTCTATGATCCCGGAAGGAGTCTGTACCTGTGCAATTTCGCCTTTCTTTTTACCCAGCAATCCTTTTCCTATGGGAGATGAAACGGCCAGTTTGCGCTCTTCCAGGTTGGCTTCACTCTCCCCTACCAGCGTAACTTCCATGATCGATTTGTCTTTCATGTTGCGGATCTTAACCTTATTCATGATCTGCACGGTATGTGTATTGAGCCGGGACTCATCCACCACCCTGGCGTTGGCTATCAGATTTTGAAGTTTGGAGATTTTCAGTTCCAGCAATCCCTGTGCGTCTTTGGCCGCATCATATTCGGCATTCTCGGACAAGTCTCCCTTGTCCCGGGCTTCGGCAATGGCACGGGCGGCTGCTTCACGTTCCACGGAAGTCAGACGGTGCAATTCTTCTTTTAATTTCTCCAGGCCTTCGGCTGTGAGATAATGAGTCTTGGTCATAACGTTCTCTTTAATTAAAGCAGAAGAAGAATCCTGCACATGCAGGACTCTTCTTAATGACAAATATAATACTTCTTTATGAATCAACCAAATTCGTCGAACTTCGGCTTCAGTATCTCCGAATATAGGACGGCTTCTTTGGCATTGAAACCGAATTTCTTTTTATTAGTCCCTATTTTTTTATTCATGTGAGGGTCAGTTATTGCATTCGGAGAGGTGGCCGGAGTGGCTTCCTCGGGTAATTCGTTACTTTCAATGGTAGGTCTGGAGGCCTGGAACGTATATTCGTGGCGGGTTTCGGGTTCCTCAGGATAATTCAGGTCACGACGTACGGGAGGAGCAGCGGTAGTTTTCCGCTTTTTTTGCCGGGCGTTGATGATCCCGAAAGTTATTGCCAGTACGCTCAACAACAGGGTTACCAGGGTTTCGGAATTCATAACAATGCTTGTTTGTCTTTGTTCAGTTGTTCTTTTAAGGCATCCAGGGAAGGAAATGCGATTTCCTGCCTGTGGTGTTTCAGTACCCGGACCGTAATATCCAGCCCGTAAATGTCATCATCAAACCCAAAGATATGTGTTTCAATGGTATGTTCCAAATTATTAGCTACGGTGGGACGAAATCCGATATTCATCATGCCATGGTGCCACTGACCGTTTACCCACGCTTCTACCTTATATACGCCGTTTGCAGGCACCTGTTTTAATGGTTCGTAAAGTTGCATGTTGGCCGTGGGAAAACCCAGCGTCCTTCCAATCCGGTTGCCTTCCACAACAACGCCGTGCAGGGTAAACGGATAGCCCAACCACCTGTTTGCAGATTCCATGTTTCCGGCAGAAATGGCAGCCCGGATTTTTGTAGAGCTGATATGTTCCCTTTCCGGGGTAACAAATTCGCGAACCCTGATGATTTGAAGCCCCATTTGCCCGGCCTGCAGGTCCATTTTTGAGGAATCGTACACCCCGTCACAACCCAGTCTGTGGTTGTATCCGGCAACCAGGATCTTCACGCCGTAATGGTCTAACAGGTAGTCTCTGAAAAAAGAACCTGCCGGCAATGCTGAAAAATCTCTTGTGAAGGGGATGATCTGAATGTCATCCACCCCCATTCCCAGGATCATTCTCTTCTTTTCCTCCAGGGTAGTCAGCAAACGGAACCGCTGGGCATCCTGCTGTAAAACAGCCCTGGGATGTGGCCAGAAAGTAACCACCAGGCTTTTGCCACCCTGTTGCCGCGCTGTTTCAACCAACGCGGTCAAAACTGCTTTGTGTCCCAGGTGGACTCCGTCAAAAAAACCTGTTGCCGCTACAACCATTTTACCAAAGCAAAATCCTGCCGGTGTGGCATTTTGGGGTTATTGGCATAGATCCGGGAAGCTATGTAATAGGAACCTGCCGATTGTGGTACCAGTTTACATACGTATACGGCTTCTCCGTTATTGACTTCTTCCAGCGTGTATGGAATGATGCTGTCAATGATTACCTCTCCGTCTTTACCCCGGATCGTGATGACCATCTCAACACCAATGTCATCTGCCGAAAGGGCTCCAAGGTAAATTTTCACGCGGGATTCGCTTTCACTTCCCAAAGTAAGAATGTCTTTGCTGTCGTTGGGATGGGTGTAGGTTAGCACTTCCAGGGATCCCCATTCCCGTTCCAGTTTTCGTTTCCAAAAAGCCGTTTCCCTTGCCTGGGCATAATTGTCTTTAACCATTTGGGCATATCTTTTTTGGAGCGGCTCGTAGAATTTCACCTGGTAATCTTCCATCATGCGGTTGGTAGTATAGTTACCTGCTACGTATGCCACCGTGTTTTTAATATGCCGGATCCATTCCACGGGAACCCCTTCTTTGTTCCGTTTGTAGAACAACGGAACGATCTCATTTTCAAGCATGTTATAGATTATGGCCGCATCCATCTCGTCCTGGTATTCCTGGTTTTCATAGGTCCGTTCTTCGGATAATGCCCAGCCGGCTCCCGTTCGATATCCTTCTACCCACCAACCATCCAGGACACTGAAATGCATTACGCCGTTCAATGAAGCTTTTTCCCCGCTGGTACCGGAAGCTTCCAGTGGACGTGTAGGTGTGTTCATCCAGACATCCACTCCCTGAACCAGGCGCTTGGCCATTTCCATATTGTAATTGGGCAGGAATAGTACCTTGCCCATAAAACGTGGCATACGCGATACATCAACAATGCGTTTTATCAGATCCTGACCTGCTTTGTCATTAGGATGGGCTTTCCCGGCAAAGAGAAACTGTACGGGATGTTTGGGATTATTTACCAGAGCATCCAAACGGTCCAGGTTTGAGAACAACAGGTGTGCTCGTTTATAGGTAGCAAAACGCCGGGCAAAACCAATGGTTAGAATGTCCTTGCTCAGGGCAGCCCGGATGGATACTACGTCCTTGGGAGAATAAAATTCAGGGGCTTTTTCCGTACTGGACAATGCGTCTATGATTCTGTCCATAAGTTTAGCCCTCAATTTATTGCGAACGTCCCATATCTCGTTATCTTCAATGTCTAAAAATGCTTTAAAACACTCTTTATCATAATGATGGGTACCAAAATCAGGACCGAAAACGCGCGCATGTACATTTTTCCATTCAGAGGCCGTCCAGGTATGGTAATGCACCCCGTTGGTAACATAATCCACGTGCGACTCCTGGGGCAGGTATCCCGGCCAGAGGGGATTGAGTATATCCCGGCTTACCTGTCCGTGTAGCTTGCTTACTCCGTTGATCTCCTGGGACAGGTTCGCAGCCAGGAAACTCATGGAAAATTTTTCATTTGCCTGGCAAAAAACGGATTTACCCAGTGCCATAAGGGTTTCCCAGGAAGTTTTAAGACGGTCCGGGTAATGCGAAAAATAGGGACGCAACATATCTTCGGTAAAAGCATCGTGTCCGGCAGGAACCGGTGTATGTGTTGTAAATAGTGATGATGCCCTTACGACTTCTCTGGCCTCTTCAAAAGACAGGTTTTCTTCTATCACATATTCCCTTATACGTTCCAATCCGGTGAAAGCTGCATGTCCCTCGTTGCAGTGATAGATATCGGCATCTATACCCAGGGCGCGTAATGCCCTGATACCTCCCACTCCAAGGAGCAATTCCTGCTTAAGCCTGTTTTCCCAGTCTCCACCATAGAGTTGGTGGGTGATGGGACGGTCTTCGGGCAGGTTGTCTTCAAAATCGGTATCCAGCAGGTATAAAGCTGTTTTACCAATATCAACCCGCCATATTCTGGCATACACATTCCTTCCGGGGAATGCGATGCTTATGGTAGTCCAGTTGTCCTGGCTATCCCGGACCGGCATAACAGGTATTTTCTGGAAATCAATCACCTCCCTGTCGCTAACCTGATCTCCATGCGCCGATAAGAACTGACGGAAATAACCGTAACGGTATAACAATCCTACACCTGTTATGGGAACTCCCTTGTCTGAAGATTCTTTCAGGTAGTCCCCTGCCAGGATCCCCAATCCTCCGGAATAGATCTTCAGGGTCCAGTCCAGACCGTATTCCATACTAAAATAGGCAATACGAGGGCCCTTCATTTCCTGACGGGCGTGCATGTATTCCCGGAAACGAGCTTCCACGCTGTCCAGTTGTTCCAGGAACGTCTTGCTTTTTTCCAGAACTTTATATTTCTTATAGGGTATTTTATCCAGCAATACAATGGGATTTTTTTCCACCTGGCGCCATAGATCCGGATCTATGCCCGAAAAGATCTTTCGGGCATCCTGGTTCCATGACCACCATAAATTTCTTGACAATACTTCCAGAAAAAGCAATCTTTGAGGTAACTGTTTTTGTATGGTAACAGGAGACCAGGTGGGTGTGGAGCTGAGCAGATTCCTGTGGAGAGTGGAACACTCGTCTCTTTTAACGGGAAAAGCGCCCATGTTTTCCACTATTTTTGCCAGGGCTATGGCATAAGCTTTCCTGTAATACTTCAATTGGTTATCCCATAGGGCGATCGTAGAAACATCGCGGGCATTTTCTTTCAACTTATTCGCTTCCCGGGGCGTCAAAAGGTTCATTTTTCTTACCACGGCAGCCACGTCTTTTACAACGGATTCGTGGTTGTTGTCGTTGCGGTGAATGATCTCTATGGCCGGGTGGTCCTTCTTATACATTTTATCAACCCACAGCCCGAATCCGGCCAAGGAAGTAGTAACGGTAGGTACATGGAAGGCAAGGCTTTCCAGCGGGGTATAGCCCCAGGGTTCGTAATAAGACGGAAAAATGGAAAGATCCAGACCAATAAGCAATTCATAATAGGTTTTGCTTATAAGTCCGTCATCCCCGTTTAGGTAACTGGGAATAAAAAACACTTTTACATGGTTCTTTTCCGAATTCTGCAAATTTTGCTCCCGCAATACATTGAGGACCGGATCGTATTCAGGTTCATTAAGAATATGAGTAGTGAACAGGTCATCGTAGTTTTTCCTGGGTCCTTTATGATACGCCGGAATCATAAGAAAGGCCAGGATCTCGCGATCGGAGGATCCCCTTTCCCTGTCCAACATGGCCATAGCTTCCAGGAAAACGTCTATTCCTTTATTTTTGTATTCGTAACGTCCGCTTATTCCTACCAAAAAGGCATTCGGGTCCACTTCCCGGTGAAGCATGCGTGCGGCGATTTCCAATAACTTTTGCCTTCCCTGTTGACGGGTTTCTTCAAATTGCTCCTCTTTGGGCGTTATGCTGTTTTCAAAACCGTTGGGAGTAACAATGTCCACTTTCTTTTCCAGGAAATGACTGCACTCCCGGGCAGTGATATCACTTACGGTAGTAAAGGCGTCGGCATTGAAAGCAGCCGTTTTTTCCAGGGAATGTTTGGCTATAATATTGTATTCACGGGCTTTTTCAGTAGGATTATACATTTCCATATTATCGTACAGGGGAAGCATGTTTCCTGCAATGGAACGTCCCACAACCGTGGCATGGGTCGTAAAAGTGGTGGCTACCGGGATTTTTACGGATTTCAGGTACAACAGGCCCATGCCAGTCATCCATTCATGGAATTGGGCCACACTCTTGTGATGAGGGGCCAGGTTAAAGCGCACAAAACTCTCAATGACGATCCCTGATGCATATCCGAACAGGGCGGGTTCAATATAATCCCATTGTCCGCTAATGGAATCAAGTTTGTATTTTTTCCAGAACTCAGTAAATATTTCGTCTTTTATTGATATATAGGATGAGAAATCCACCAGCACGGCTATGGGATTTCCCGGCACATTCCAGCGTCCTACCCGTATCCTCAGTCCGTCCTGCGCGGCACGGTCCCTCCAGGAGCGCAACAGCCGGGGGTCTTCCAGAAACTCGGGATTCTGTTTTGTTTCTCTCCATACATCAGGGCCTATCAGAATATGCCTGTTTTCCATTTCTTTGGACATATTCAACGCCTTGGTCGCAATTACGGTATGGATTCCTCCTACCTTATTACAGACTTCCCAACTCACTTCAAACAAATAATCGGGACTAAGATTCAATTCACTCTTCATACTTTCTTTTTAGTGGTGCGTAGCGTAATATCGCTCAGCACGTTCATATAATTAATAAAGGCCTCGTAAGGGGTATCGTAGGGATTGAAATATTTATGTACGTCCCCGTCCGAAAAGAATTTGGTACACATATAATAAAAATGGTCACTAGCCTGCAGCCTGCGAAAATCACGTTGCATACGGGCATCGTTGCTTTCCCTGACCTGGTTTTCTATTTTATACAGATTTACAAACGCTTCCTTTTGCAATTCATTCCCCAGCCAGGCACTGATATCTCTTTCTTCATCTGCCCAGGATATGGCGTAGGGAACATTTAATGGTGCAATAGGCTGATGTTTTTCAGCCGCTTGTGTGGGAGTAAGCATCTCAATCCCCGAATGATTAAGAACCATGCCGGGTAACGCCTTCAGGAAGTCAAATATTCCGGAGGAAACCTTTTGGTGTTCCCCAAAACTTTCGTAATCCATAAATATGTTCAGGATATCATCTTTTTCAAGTGCCCCTGCTACCCAGGAAGCGTATTTTTCTGCCGTGAGAGGCCAGTCTCCCCAGTTCCTGTCGGAGAAACGAAAAGCGATGTCGTCACTTAGCCTGAAATTTCTCAGAAGCAATTTCAATTTGGGGTTCAGAGCATTTACATAAAGGTAATTCGGGCTTTTCCAGCCCATTATGTGTCGCGCACCTTCTGTCAACATGGTACTGAAACCCATTCCCGATACCATTTCACCAATGGTGTCCGAGTAGATCAGCTCGGTATTTCTGAAAGCAGTCGGTTTTTGTCCAAAATATTTTTCCACTGCCTTGACGTGCATCGTCGTCTGATCCTTGAATTTTTTAGGTGAGATTAACGAGGAAAGAGAATGGGAATACGTCTCGGCAAGAAATTCCACACACCCGGTATCTGCCAATTCCCTGAAAGAGTCCAGGGCCTGCGGAGCAAATTGCTCCATTTGTTCCAAGGCTATCCCGCTCACGGAAAAGGCTATCCGGAAGGCACCGTCGTATTTTTTGATCAGTTCCAGCATCAACCGGTTGGCGGGTATGTAGCACCGGTCAGCCACCCGTGACATGATGGTCTTGTTGGCAAATTCATCAAAATAATCGTGGTTTTTTCCTATGTCAAAGAACCGGTATTGACGTAACCTGTAAGGTTGATGCACCTGAAAGTACAAACAGAGTGTCTTTTTCATATTATTGGATTTTTGATTTTTCCCGGGTCACAGATTCGTAGATATCCCTGACTTTGAGTGCGGCATTGTCCCACTTCAGAGCGTTTACCTCTTCCAGCCCGCACCGTACAGTCATGGCTGATAAAGCAGGATAGGTCAAAAGGCCGTATATGGCATCGGCAAGGGCATTGACATCCCAAAAATCTACTTTTATGGCATGGTGCAGCACCTCGGCTACGCCCGATTGTTTTGATATGATAGTCGGAACGTTAGCCCTCATTGCTTCCAGAGGCGAAATTCCAAACGGTTCAGATACCGAAGGCATAACGTAGACATCCGAATAAGCAAACATATTTTTTACGTCTTCTCCTTTTAAAAAACCGGTAAAATGAAAGTTCGGGGAAATGCCCAGTTTGGCCACACGCCGGACAGCACGGTTGAACATGTCTCCGCTGCCTGCCATGACAAAACGGACATTTTTGGTTTTTTGAAGGACCTTGTAGGCCGCTTCTATAAAATATTCAGGGCCTTTCTGGAAAGTGATCCTTCCCAGGAATGTGACAATTTTTTCCGGAACACCGCGGGTAATCTCGCGGTGTTCGCGTGAACTGAAGTCTACGGCATTGTGAACGGTTATAACTTTTCCCGGATCAATATGGTAACGGTTGATGATTGTGTTGCGGGTCAGATGGCTTACGGCGATCACTTTGTCTGCGGCTTCCATACCCCTTTTTTCCAGGTCGTATACCTGTGTATTGATGTTCTCTCCGGAGCGGTCAAATTCCGTGGCATGCACGTGTATGACCAATGGTTTTCCCGATACACGTTTGGCGGCTATTCCGGCCATATAGGTAAGCCAGTCATGGGCATGGATCACATCAAATTGATTTTGACGGGCTATTGCCGCTGCTACCAGGGAATAACGCATGACTTCTTCCATCAGGTTTTTCCCGTATTTGCCTGAGAACTGATACTTTTGTCCAAATGATATCCTGAATTCTTTCCATTCTTTTTCCCGTTCCAAATCAACTTTTTCCTCAAATTCATCGGGTCCCAGGTATGGAATCAGGTTGGATGTAACTTTCAGGAATTGTACTTTGTCAAAGATCCGGCGGGCTTCCTGTTTTGTGTGAAAGGCAGCTACATCACTGGCATTTATGATGCGTACGGCTGTCTGATCCTCATCTCCGGAGGCAGAGGGCATCACAAAGAGCACTTCAACTTGCTGCTTCGCCAGACCCCGGGTAAGACCGTCACAGGCAGTTCCCAGTCCGCCGGCTATATGGGGCGGGAACTCCCATCCGAACATTAATACTTTCATAGTTTTCTGTGTTTTTCTATGAGTTTGATAATTCGCAACAATTCGGAAACACTGCGGACATTGGATATGCATCCGTGTGGGCGGTGAGGCGGATTTCCGTCGTACAACTCGGCAATGGATCCCACCCCATGCTCGGCAATGTCTTCTTCAAAAACACGAATGATATCCTGTGCACATGAGGAAAAGGATTTTCCGTGAATGCGGAATTGAGCATCTATGTAATGCCCTAGCAACCACGGAAATACGGATCCCTGCTGGTAAGCGGTATTCCTTTTTTGCGCGTTACCTTCGTAATGACCTTCAAATAATGGATTCTTGGGAGACAATGTCCTCAGACCGCGAGTTGTAAGCAACTCTTTGGAGCAAATCGCCAATACGGTATTTATTTTTTCGTCATTAAGCGGTGTGTACGGTAAGGAACAGGCAAACAACTGGTTGGGCCTTGTATAATTGTTCTGGCCTTCCCGGTCCACGTAGTCTGCCAGCTGAGAAAGTGATTCACACCAGAATGTGGGCAAAAAGTTTTCTTTGATCAATTCGGGTATGTCCCTGAATTCTTTTTCAAACTTCTTATCTCCGTTGTCCCGTGCAAGTTCCAAAGCGAAACAAACAGCATTGTACCACAGGGCAGATACTTCCACGACGTAACCTGCCCTGGGTGTCACCGGTTTGCCATCAATTTCGGCATTCATCCAGGTAAGCGAGGTCCCTTCTTTTTCTGCCCAGATCAATCCGTTGGGATGCATTTGTACTATTTGTGTACCGTTTTTATAGTTTCGCAACACTTCTTTCAGAAAGGTCCCGTATAAACGCCACAGAGACTGCTTGTCGCCTGTAGCATGCAGGTATTGCTGTAAAGACCAGAACACCCATAAAGGGGCATCGGCAGACAAGTAAAGGTTGTTTTTGTCAGCTATCAGGGTGTCCAGAGCCGATGTAAACATACTGTAATCCGCGCTTTCTGCGGTAAGTGTCAGCCCCGGCAGGGCTATGGCTGTGTCCCGGGGGCATATGCCGAGCCAGGGATAGCCTGCTATCACCTGGGTTTTTCCGTTTCTGTTTATCAGGAACTGAGAAGCAGACAATTTCAGGCAATTTTTAAAGGAATCCCGGGAAGGCCTTTTTTCCAGTTCGTTGGCAAATATGGTTTTCAGCCGGGAAGGATTGGCCGGAACAAGCGAAGCAGAAAATACTATGCTTTGCCCTTTGCGTATGGGACATTCAAAATACCCGGGAACAAAAAGGTCTTCGTGATATTCATAACCACGGGTACTTTCCTGCAGGTATTCAATGTTTTTATACCAGTCTGGATACCTTATAAATTCATTTTGGACATTCAACTGCATATACAGACGGGGAAATCCTTCGTACAAACGGTACCCCACTCCTTTTTCCACATTTGTGTGAAAGATATCTGCTGCCAGATTGGCATGTGTTAATTCGTGGATACTGCGAAAGGCCAAAAAAGGCTTTAGCCTTAAGGTTGTCGGTGAATGTGCATCCAGGAGAGTATACCGGATGAGCAATTGTTCCTTGTTATGCAGAAAAACAATTTCTTTGCGAAAGATCATACCCCCGATCCGGTAAGTCAGAATTATGCTTTTATCTATCTCAAAATCAACAATGTACTTATGTCCGCGCGGTTCGTATATCCCGGGATAGCGGTGAATGCCCAGGTTAAAAGCCTGGTTGTGCTGAATGAGCGTTTCATCCAGAGTAGACAAGAGAATATAACTGCCGCCTCCCAGTTCGTCTACGGGGACGACAAACAATCCGTGATATTTCCGGGTATTACATCCCACCAGCGTGGTATTGAGGTATCCTCCGGCGCGGTTTGTTGCCAGAATCTCCCGGGGCAGGGAGTATTCCAGATTTCCCAATTCGTGTTTGTTGAACTGTAAATATGCCATAGTTTTTTTGTTATTGCATAAGCTTGCAATATACTAATTTATTCTCTATTAAATACCATTGCACTGCGTGCCGGCAGGTACAGCAAAAGGTCATTGGTACCTCCCCGGGGAAGTGTAAAATGAACCGTTTCTTTGTCGTTCCTTCCAAAGCCGCCGTATAACGGATCATCGGTATCCAGAATGCAGCGATATGAACCGGGATCCACTTCCATGCCGTAATCCTTGTAAGACTTTGCAGGACTCAGATTAAAAACAAAGAGCAACCTTCCCCGTTCAAAAGCCAGAACCTGTGATCCGATATCCTGAACTACAGGATGCGGGGGATTACTATACAAATTTTGTGCCCCGGCCAGGGTGATCATATCACGATCAAAAAGCTCAAGCTGTCCATAGCGTAACGATCCGTTGTCGGCAAGAGACCATTGCCTGCGGGCATAATGATAGCTCCACCCGTTACCTTCCCTCGGAAAATCTATCCATTCCGGATGTCCGAATTCGTTACCCATAAAATTGAGGTATCCGTCCCCAGCCGTAGCCATGGAAAGCAGGCGGATAATCTTGTGCAGTGCCATTCCCCTGTCTACAACCAGAGATTGAATGTCTTTGCTCATAGAAGTATACATCTCCTTGTCTATTAGCCTGAATATTACAGTTTTGTCACCTACCAAAGCTTGGTCGTGACATTCGGCATAGGAAATGGTGTGTTCGTCCCTGCGTTTGTTGGTCAGTTCGTAAAATATGTCTCCAACATGCCAGTCTTCGTCTTTGACTTCCTTGATCCATTTGATCCAGTTATCGGCAACCCCCATGCTCATGCGAAAGTCAAATCCGATGCCTCCTTTTTCGAACGGATAAGCCAGGGTAGGCATACCGCTAACATCTTCTGCTACGGTAATGGCATTGGGGTTGCAGTCGTGTATAAGCTTGTTGGCCAGACCCAGGTAGGTTATAGCATCTTCGTCCTGGCTCCCGTCAAAGTAGTGTCCGTATTCGGTAAAAGCCCTTCCCAGACCGTGGTCGTAATACATCATTGAGGTAACGCCGTCAAAGCGGAACCCGTCCAGGTGGTATTCTTTCAGCCAGTATTTTACATTTGAAAGCAGAAAATGCATGACTGCTCCTTTTCCGTAATCAAAACAGCGGGAAGACCACAACGTGTGCTCTCCGCGCGGACCGGCATGAAAGTACAGATCGTATGTACCGTCAAACCGGCTGAGCCCTTCAACTTCATTTTTAACGGCATGCGAATGTACAAGGTCCAGTATGACAGCAATGCCCAAGGCGTGAGCTTCGTCTATTAGTTTTTTTAAACCCTCCGGGGTGCCAAACCGGGAACTGACCGCATAAAAGTTGGAAACCTGGTATCCGAAAGAGCCGTAATAGGGATGTTCCTGAATGGCCATAAGCTGCAGGGTGTTGTATCCCAGCCTTGCAATACGTGGCAAGACTTTTTTCCGGAACCAGTCAAAGTCCGCAACCGAGGGTTCTTCACCACTCATGCCAATGTGGGCCTCGTATATAAGGGGATTATTTACCCGGGGCGGATTTTCATGTTTCCATTTATAAGGAACGGAGGGATACCATACCTGGGCACTGAAGATCTTGGTTTCAGGATCCTGGACACACCGACGGGTATAAGCCGGGAGTCTTTCTCCCGACCCGCCGGGCCATTCAATGAGCCATTTATACAATTGACCATGTTGCAACATTTCCTTTGGCAGTTCAAGTTCCCAGTTTCCCATGCCAACCGGTCTGAAGGCATAAGCCGGATCCTTTTTCCACCCGTTACATTCTCCTACCAGGTATATTGCCCCGGCGTTGGGAGCCCATTCCCGGCAAATCCATTTGCCGCGTGTTTTGTGAAGCCCGTAATAGAGGTGATTGTTAAAAATATCGCAGAACCGCTCCTGTGAGCCTTGTAACTCCAGGGCTTTTTGCAGACGCATTTGATGCCGGCGCCAAATAACAGGTTTAAAAGGTTTCAGGTACGTGTCCTGTTCCCATATTTCCAGATTTTCCATCATCAAAAATTATAACGCAACATACAATTCAGTCGCCATGTGCATCCTTTCCTGCCATCATGATCTTTCCGGTCACCGTATATGGCTTCAATTCCCAGCATCCCGTGCTGGTAAACCGTCCAGAAAGTATTTATAGCAGCATAATTGGTCTTCCGGTAAAAATAATCCGGTGCATTTTCATAAGGGTCTACATGAACAGCCGAATAGACCAGTCCTGTAAAACATTTTTCATTCCAGTGGTGTTCCCAGGCAGCATAATACCCTAAGGCGCGAATTTTATCAAAATTGCCCTGACTATTAATATAAACATCGTATCCCAGACCGCCCAGGTCCTGGATATAATGCCCTATACCGGCTCCCCCGGTTGCCTGGAACATAAGAACATCACTGCGGGTAAGGTCAATATGGCCTGACAGGGCAAGTCCGTACCCCCTTTGATCCTCCATGAAACGTAGAACTCCGGCCAATTGCATATGCCATTTAGGCCTGTCATAACCCGCTGAAAGTATCAGATCGGGAAAACGTTGTCCCATGATTTGCACATCATCCAAAACCATATTTTCAGGTACATCCAGCATGGTAATTTCCGGATCCTCAAGGGATGCAAAAAACCTGAACCCGTTGGTCCACATCCAACCATACCTTATTTGTGGCTGTCGAAGACCGTTCAGTCCGGATGGGCCTTCTCCGTCGACAGTAGCCGGGGAAGCTTTCAGATCCATGATATTGCTCCAGGTCTGTCCTATCAAAAAATGTTTTACGGACAAGTAGGCATGTTTCATAGAAAAAGTATTTCCCTGGGCTGAAAAACCTCCTTCAATATAAGCCTGAACTTTCCCCAAACGAGTATCTCCAATCAGCTGAAAGAAAATCCGGGAATTACTGGCATCCAGGCTGAAACGCCCACTTCGCAAGGAAGAATGGTCAATGGGGATCAAAGCGGTGATCATATCCCTGGAAAGGAAGCCGGTACCGTCGTAATAAGCGTAACAGGAAACATACCCTCCCATTCCAAATAAATAATTCCCGGTACTGTCAATCATCACAAAACGCGGAGGTAAAGGATCATGAAACACCTGGGAAGCAGATTCTTTGAGTAAGTTTATGATCGGATGGGAAAGTGTGTCGGTTTTCGATAGTTTTAGACGTGTTTGACCCGCCACCGGTTGAAGGGCTGTTATAAGCAGCAGTATTGATGCCGGGACCAGCAAACGTATGTTATTCCTTTTCATAGGAATCGAGCGTTTTTTCAGCATCTTCCTGAACCTGATGTAAATAATTCTTGCAAAAGGCAACCAGTTCCAGGGCCCTTTTTACTTTTGTCGAGATCACACCCAGATCAGCATCGGGTTGCTCCAGCGATGCTACCAGCGTATCCAGTTCTTCCCTTGCCTGTTCGTAATTCAGCTCTGTTTTCTTTTTCATATAGAATTATAGTTCAACGTTTTCCACCATTGCATCAAAAGCTCCTTTTCTGACTACGGTATGCACTTTGTCTCCGGGTTTCAGCATGGCAGCGTCCCTTATGGTTTTACCCTCACACAATGTCAGGGAATAACCTTTCTCAAGCAATGTGAGCGGATTGTTCTTGCGGATGCGCTGTTCCAGGATATCCAGTGTATGGGCGTGTTGCTGAACAAGCCACCTGACGGCACCTTTTATGTCTTTCAGCATATGCCCCAAATCTTGATTTTCCCGGCTGATCCGGTTGTATACAGCGCGTTCCAGCCTATGGGACAATTGAATCAGACTATCTTCTTCCTGTTCCAGCAAACCTGCCAGAAAATCAGCCACGGCTGTAGGTGTTTTCAGCGACATGGCTGCCACCCTGTCGGCTATGTGTGTATCCCTCTGGTGACCTATACCGGTTATTACCGGCAGAGGAAACTGGGCTATGTGTGCAGCCAGGTCGTAATTATCGTAACAATGCAGGTCTGCAACGGCACCTCCTCCGCGTATCATTATGAGCAGATCAAAAGGAATTGCGGTATTTGCTACCTGTTCCATGGCTTTAATGATGCTGTCCGGGGCATCGCTTCCCTGCATAAGTGCCGGATACAATTTTATCAGGAAACCAAAGCAAGAAGCCCCAAGGTGATTGGTAAAGTCCTGGTATCCGGCAGCTGTCGGGGAAGAAATTACCGCCAGACGCAGGGGTATTCGGGGAAAGGGCAATTCTCTGTTCATGTTCAGGATCCCTTCTCGTTCCAATCGTTCCAGGGTTTTTCTTCTTTCCAGCTCCAACCCTCCCAGTGTGTATGAAGGATCTATATCACTCACTACCAGGCTGAGTCCATAGAGCGCGTGAAACCGGGGCTCCACGCACAACAGCACTTGTAACCCGGCACGAAGTTCCATGTCGGCAGTAGTTCTGAAAAAGGGGCTCAGCATGGAAAAGACACCGGCCCAGATGACAGCCTGTGCTTTAGCCAGCAGTTTGTCAGTTTGGGGTTCTTTCTGCACCAGTTCCAAATGGCAATGACCGTTGCGTACATCCATCCGGCTAATTTCTGCACGCACCCAGCAAGGTTCTTTAAAAGCTTCATTAACAGCACATTCCAGTCGCTTTTGTAAATCTATCAGATCCAGCCTCTCCATGTTACAAATTTACGTTAAAATCTCAGAAAAACGTTACCTTAGCCTCATGGAAATAAATCACGCCATTTTCCAGGGAAGTTTCACAAAAACAGAAGGACCTGAGGGAAACGCACCGGTTGAGTTTGCTTTTATTGGAAGGTCCAACGTGGGAAAATCTTCCCTTATAAATATGCTGTGCAGGACAAAAGGACTGGCACATACGTCCTCCACACCGGGCAAAACACAATGCATCAACAAATTTCTTATTAACGGACAATGGATCATAACCGATCTTCCCGGATACGGATTCGCCAAAATTTCCAAAACTATCAGGGCTCGTCTGGAAGTCATGATCCAAAATTACATAAACCGTACACCACAAATGGTCCTATTGTTTGTATTGTTGGATTGCAGGCATCCGTTACAGAAAATAGATCTGGATTTTCTTATGAAACTGGGATCCTGGCAAATTCCTTTTGCTTTGGTACTTACCAAAGCGGACAAACTGTCCAAAACAGCTCTGCAAAAACAAACCAACAGTTTTATAGAAGCGCTTTCCATTTACTGGGAACCCCTTCTCCCGTTATTTGCCGTATCTTCAAAAACAGCTTCCGGCAGAAAAGAACTTCTGGAATATATGGAATCTGTACTTGAGGAAAACAGGTGATTGTCCATTTTCTTATTATCTTTGCCCCATCTAACCTAAGGGACAATGGATCATCTGCATTTATTTAAAATATTCTCCTGTCGCGGATCCCGATATCTTGCCGAACGTATTGCTTCTCACCTGAGTATGCCCCTGGGGCTGTCATCGGTCACTGTGTTCAGCGACGGAGAATTTCAACCGGCTTTTGACGAAAGCGTCAGAGGTTCCACCATTTTTATCATTCAATCCACTTTCCCCCCGGTTGATAACCTCTTTGAACTTCTGCTGACCATCGATGCAGCAAAAAGAGCCTCGGCTTACAAAGTGATTGCAGTAATCCCATATTTCGGCTGGGCAAGGCAGGACCGTAAAGACAGACCAAGGGTCTCGATCGGGGCCAAGATGGTTGCTAACCTGCTGGAAGCTGCAGGCTGCGACAGGGTTATGACTATGGACCTGCATGCGGACCAGATCCAGGGATTCTTTGATTTTCCTGTTGATCACGTGTATTCAAGTTCCGTTTTTGTTCCTTACATTAAAAACCTGAATCTGGAAAATCTGTCGGTGGCAGCTCCCGATATGGGGGGTGCCAAAAGAGCCAATGCCTATTCCCGGAAACTGGAATGTCCGCTGATCATTTGTCATAAATCCCGGGAAAAAGCGAACGTTGTGGGAAGCATGACTGCCATAGGAGATGTGAAGGACAGGAATATCATCATCCTGGACGATATGATAGATACAGCCGGAACGATCGCACGGGCTTCGGAAATGATGATGTCAAAAGGTGCCCGCAGCGTAAGGGCCATGGCCACCCATCCTGTTTTGTCCGGACTGGCATACAATACAATAGCCAATTCGTCCCTGGAAGAGGTGATAGTTACCGATACCATTCCCTTATGTTCGGATCCTAACGTAGACAAGGGCAAAATCAAAGTGTTATCCATAGCACGTGAATTTGCAGATATTATCAACAAGGTATACAATTACCAGTCTATCAGCAGTAAATTCACTCTATAATGAAAACGTCAGAAGAGATCTACAGGACACTGACCCACGGCATCAGGCATTTTTTTAGTGAAGCCGGTAAAGAACGTGCCGTAGTTGGCATATCGGGGGGGATTGACTCTGCCGTTGTGGCTTGCCTGGCACAGGACGCCCTGGGCAAAGAGAACGTTCACGGACTGATGATGCCCGGGCCCTATTCTACAGTTCATTCCCTTACAGATGCACTGAAATTATGCACCCTCAACGAGATTGCTTATAACATAATACCTATTGACCCCATATTTCACAAGTTTGTACGTGAGCTGGCTCCGGTCTTTGAACACGCTCCGCACGATGTCACTGAAGAAAATATTCAGGCACGGATCAGGGCTGTCCTCCTGATGGCCTATTCCAATAAAAAGGGTCATCTGGTCCTCAACACAAGCAATAAAAGCGAACTGGCCATGGGTTACGGAACATTGTACGGAGATCTGGTTGGAGCCCTGATGGTCATTGGTGATATATACAAAACGGATGTCTACGATCTGGCGGCATACCTGAACAGGAACGGAGAACGCATACCGGCCCACACCATAAAAAAAGAGCCCTCTGCCGAGTTGCACATAGACCAGAAAGACAGTGACTGCATGCCCGAATACGAAGAACTGGACCCCATTCTTTACGGACTTATTGAAGAGGGCAGGTCTGCCGATGATACCGCTCTGGGTGGAGGAGGAACAGGAAAAGCAGCGTGGGTTGCCACAAAAATTAAACAAACCTCTTTCAAAGGACATCAGTTACCTCCGCTTCTTGTGGTCACGGATAATCCATTGCTCCCGGAATACAAGTGTTTAAGGTATAACTCATGACCGTTTTCCTGCTAACTCTTATTTTACTGGCCCTTGGGATCACAGGGATGAGTATTGCCCTGATCTTTAGTAAAAACGGAAGATTCCCGGATTCTTCCATCGGCAGGAATAAAAACATGAAGGACCGGGGAATCATGTGTCCCAACCAGGAAGAACGAACCCTTTTGAAAAAAAACAAAAATGAGCATTGTTGCGATTGTAGGCAGACCTAATGTGGGAAAATCCACTTTATTTAACAGACTGGTGGGAAAACGCCAGGCGATCGTGGATCAGACTGCGGGCGTAACCCGTGACCGTCATTACGGCAAAACAGACTGGAACGGCAGGGAGTTTTCTATAATTGATACGGGTGGTTATGCTGAAAATACAGAAGATATCTTTGAAGAACAGATCCGTAAACAGGTTATGCTTGCCATAGAAGAATCGGATGCCGTGATCTTTGTGGTAGATGTACAGACCGGCATAACCGATTACGACCAGAGCATTGCCCGGATACTCAGAAAATCGGACAAAGCGGTAATTGTGGCCGTGAACAAAGTGGATCACGGAGGAAAAATATACGACTCCTATGAATTTCATGCCCTGGGTTTGGGAGATCCCGTATCCATAGCTGCCGTTAGCGGAAGCGGTACGGGAGACCTTTTGGATAAAGTACTGGAAATGCTTCCTCAGGATCAATCCTCAGAGGAAGAACATGAAATACCGCATATTGCTATTGTGGGAAGGCCTAATGTGGGAAAATCATCCTTAACCAATGCTTTTCTGGGAGAAGAAAGGAATATTGTAACACCGCTGGCCGGTACCACAAGGGATGCCATAACAACACGGTACAATAAATTCGGACATGATTTTATGCTGGTAGACACTGCCGGCCTGAGAAAAAAAACAAAGACAAAGGAAGATCTGGAATTTTATTCTTCCATGAGGGCCGTAAGGGCCATTGAGTATTCAGACGTATGCATCCTGATGCTTGACGCCACCCTTGGGGTAGAATCCCAGGACATGAACATTTTTCAGCTTATCATCCGGAACAAGAAAGGATGTGTTATTGTAGTCAACAAATGGGATTTGGTTGAAAAAGAGACCAACACGTTGAAGGAATACGAAAAAAATGTCCGGGAACGCCTGGCTCCGTTCAATGATGTTCCAATTATTTTTTCGTCTGTGGTTAAAAAACAACGAATCATGAACGTGCTGAATGCAGCGGCCAAAGTATTTGAAAACAGATCCCGGCGCATTCCTACTTCCCGGCTTAATGAAGTGATGCTGCCCGAGATCGAAAATTATCCGCCGCCTGCATACAAGGGTAAATTTGTCAAGATCAAATACGTGACACAATTGCCTACAGTATGCCCTTCGTTTGCATTTTTCTGCAATTTGCCTCAATACGTACGTGAAAACTACAAACGTTTCCTGGAAAACAAACTCAGGTCTCATTTTGATTTATCCGGGACTCCTGTACAGATCTTCATGAGACAGAAGTAGATCAATCTTTTTCTATACGAATTTGCTGAAGATGATGGGTTTCTCTTTGGGATTTAACAAAAAGGGTCACCCGGAAACGTTCGCCTCCGGCTATAAGATTACCTATGCAATAGCGCATAGGAAGGGAACCGCTCATGTGTACGATTGAAAATGATTTGGGAGTATACCTTTCGTAGAAATTTTTCATAAGTTGTCTGGCCTGGCTGCGACTGCATACACCCGCACTCCCCAACACATCTACTTCCATGTCCTCGGCAAACCATTGGGCAAATACAGCTGCATCCCCACTCTTGAGGTCATCTCCTATGGAAGTGAACAAGACTTTGGACTCATCATCCTGGGAATACGCAGTAGATGGAATGATCGAGTAAAAACATGCCAGAAACAGGGATAAGATCGTCTTCCTTATCATAACAATAACTTAAATCAACGGCAAGTTACACATAATTTCTTACTTTTGCCCAATGAATATGGTGTTGCTTTGCATAGGCAAAACGCAGGAAAAGTACCTGCTTGAAGGCATCCGGGATTATGAAAAACGATTGGTTCACTACGTTCGTTTTACACGTTTGGAATTGCCCGATGTTAAGAACACTTCTTCATTGTCCTGCCATCAGATCAAAGAGAAAGAAGGCCGTTTGCTGTTGAAAAACATCAAAGCTGGAGACCATCTGGTTCTTTTTGATGAGAAGGGCAGCACGTATACATCTAAGCAAATGTCGTTCCAAATTGAACAACACATCCAAAAAGGGACGCGTACGCTCGTTTTTGCCCTTGGCGGGCCTTATGGGTTTTCTGAAGAGGTACGGAACCGGGCACAGGCAACCTGGTCATTATCCTCTTTAACTTTCCCGCATCAACTGGTACGTTTATTGTGTATAGAACAAATTTACAGGTGTTTTACCATCATTAAGGGAGAAGCTTACCACCACGAATGAAGATACCGACATTACCTGAAAAACTACGGAAGAGAAAATTCCTTATACCACTGATAATTGCAGTGATAAGCCTGGTTTTGTCTTTTTTTGAGTTGACTTCCCACAACCAACGCATGATGCGATTGGTTAATGTAGAAAAAGTCATTCATCGCAAACAATACGCTGTTGAGGAAATTGCTTTGAGGGAACTGGAAAAGGACGCAGTCTCCGATCTTTCAGGCAAAGATGTTGATCAGGACATGGTCGTTTACAAGTATTACCGGGACAGTCTCATTTCATGGATCAACACCTTCCCCATTATAAACGACAGTTACAGTCCCGGGGCCATGTTTCCTGATTTTTCTTTTTTTTCCAGGAATACCAGTATGCACCAGCCGCTGTCTGGAGTGGATCAAACAGAACAGTATCTGAATCTGGGAAGTGCCTGGTACGTGGTAAGGGCTTTCACCAAAGAAGACGTGACCATTATTACGGGAATACTGATCCGGACGGATTTCCCGTTCAGTAACAATTTTGTGGAATCCAGGGTTAACAAGTCCCTGGGGTTACCCGCACATTGTTCCATAGTCCCGTTAAATCTGGACGAAGGTTTTATTGTTTTCGGAAAAGACGACGGAGTATTGTTTACCATCCTTAGCGATACTTCCATGCAATCCTATTCAGAAGGAGTTATCCTCCGGTGGTTTGCCATAGTAATGATTTTACTTGCCATGCTCATGTTTTATATCCGGAACAGGCAGGTGGTTTTTGCTATGGCCCTTATAAGCGGTCTTTGCATGCTGCGTTTTCTGACCTATGTCTATTCATCTTACCTGCAACTGGATATTCTTTTCTTTTCACCCTTGCTTTTTGCCGGCGGCCCCATGGAAAATTCCCTGGCAGCCATGATCCTGAATACCATTTGCGTATTTATTGGAACCTGGGCTGTTTACCTTGCCCGTTCGGACCTGAATACCATAAGACAAAATTTGAAAAAACCGTTCCGGTTTCTGACTGACGGACTTATTGTGTTGTTTGCGTCGGGGATTATATTGCTGATCCATCATACCCTGAAGGCTCTTACCATGGATTCCAATATCGTTCTGGAACTTTTCAAACTGGACGAAATCTCGGGCTACACTATTGTGGCCTATGTAATAGTGGCTTTGCTATTTCTTTCATTTTTCCTGTTGATCCGTACGCTATTATCCGTTAACAGGATTTCCGAAAGATCCTTTTTTGGAGGAAACCGCTTTACTTACCTGTTCGTTTTTGCTGCTGCTTTATACAGTCTTTTGACGGTTAGCCTTTACGGGAAAGAAAAAGAGCTGAACCTCTACAAAGTATGGACACAAAAAATGTCCATTGAAAGGGATCTGGAACTGGAAATGCAACTAAGAAGGGTGGAAGAACGCATTGCCATAGATCCTATTCTATCGGTTATGATACAGATGGAACAGGATCACGATCTGATATTGTCCCGTATAAGGGAAACGTATTTTCAGGATTTTCTTCAGAAGTACCAGATCCAGATCACCATATGTGAACCCGGGGATGTACTTATTGTTGCCGGATTACCCCGTCCCGTTTCCTGTTACCAGTTTTTTCACAGTGAACTATTGCGCAACGGAACACCCCTGGCGGAAAATTCCAGGTTCTACAACATAGACAATAAACTGGGCAATATCAGCTATATAGGTGTTTTCACCTATTACAGCTACAGTGGATCCCAGGATCTGTATATTGAATTGGATTCACGTTATATAAAAGACGCCCTGGGATACCCTTCATTGTTATCTGACCGGTCGCAACTGGACCGTTTCAAATTACCTTATGACCATTCTTACGCCAAATATATTGACGACAGACTGGTTTCAAACAGCGGTAAATACGTTTATGCCAGCAAACTTACCGAACCACCCCGGGAAGGATTCAATTCCCGTAAGGAAGGCCGGAGTTTTCATTTTATGTACAAAACCGGAAATAAAGTGCTTGTTATTTCAAGGCCGTTACGGACTCCTGTCCCTTACCTGGTATCCCTGTCTTACCTGTTCCTTTTTTACGGACTGATCTTTGTTCTGGCCCTGGGTTTGATGAAAGAAAACGATCTGAGCATCAATTTGCCCAGGAATTCATTCCGTCGTAAGATTACGTTTTTGCTGGTAGGGTTACTGGTTGTGGCTCTTGTGCTCATGGCCGTTGGAAGCATTGGGTTCGGGCTGAAACTCTACGAAGAGACAAACAGCAGTCAAATGCAGGATCAAATGGATGCGGCCAGGGCTTCCCTGGAAGAGTATGTCCGTTTTGCCGACAGGACGCCGGATCCAATGGAGAATGTCGTTGAATTAATGAATACCATCAACCGCCTTTCTTCCAACGTCCAAATCCATGTTAACTTGTATGACCCTCACGGAAGACTTATGCGTTCTTCCCAGCCCGAGATCTTTGAGCGGCACCTCTTAAGTGCACGGATGAACGGAACGGCATTCCTGCAAATGCACATGGAAGAAAAGCCACAATTCATACAAAAGGAACGGATAGGCTCGCTTACCTATTTTTCAATGTATACCCCTTTATACAACACCCACGGAGAACTGGTGGCATATATCAATATTCCTTACTTGTCGGGACAGACAGACGTAACCAAAGACACTTCCTCTATTGTAGCTGCTATCGTTAACCTGTACCTGCTTTTATTGTTAGGTGCGGTCTTTGTCAGCGTTGCATTTTCAAATCAGATAACCAGACCTCTTGCTGAACTGGAAGATAAGATTAGCCGCCTGGACGTAACCCGGCAACCCGAGCATATTCATTACAATTCCGACGACGAATTGGGGGTATTGGTCAATGCCTACAACAAGATGGCAGACGATCTGAATGAAAGTACCAAACGGCTGGCACAATCGGAACGTGAACAGGCCTGGAGGGAAATGGCACGGCAAATAGCACATGAAATCAAGAATCCGCTTACTCCCATGCGTTTGAGCATTCAGCATTTGATCCGGCTGAAACAGGAAGGTTCTCCAAAATGGCTGGAGCATTTTGATAAGATCGTAGCTTCCCTGCTGGAACAGATAGACATATTATCCAATGCGGCTTCCGAATTTTCCAATTTTTCACGATTCAATACAGAAGATCCGGTAGAAGTGGATCTCAATGTCTTGATAAGAGAACAGATGGTTCTGTTTTCGACTTTTGAGAATATTCGTATCCATTTTGAGTCAAACGTCCGTCATGCCACGGTAAAAGTACGTCGTACACAATGGGTCAGTGTACTGGTAAATTTATTATCCAATGCTGTTCAATCAGTTCAGGGACAAGCTATTGGAGTGATCAGCGTACAACTAAAAGACGAAGGGGAAACCTATCTTATAAGCGTTGCAGACAACGGGTCCGGAGTGTCTCCGGAAAACCATCACAAGTTGTTCAAACCCAATTTTACCACCAAGAGCAAAGGCACCGGACTGGGTCTGGCCATTTGCCGGGGCATTGTGGAACAATACAGGGGTGAGATATTCTATACTTCATCCGAATGGGGAGGAGCCTGTTTCAATGTGAGGATCCCAAAACAACCTGTTATTTAAACAAGGGATCGGCGTATGCCTTCACATCTTCTTTTTCTATCCTTTCCGGGGAAAGGATGATCAGACGTTCAATGACGTTTCTCAGTTCCCGTACATTTCCTGTCCAACTGAGTTTCTGCAGTTCTTCTACGGCCGGGGGCGAGATCGTTCTTTTTGACATGCCGTACTCGGCACATATCTGCTCCATGAAATATTCAGACAGCAGGGGAATGTCTTCTTTACGCTCGGCCAGCGGAGGTACGTGGATAATAATTACACTCAGCCTGTGGTAGAGGTCTTCCCGGAATGTTCCTTTGCCGATCTCTTCCACCAGATCTTTATTGGTGGCTGCTATTACCCTTACACTTACATTGATATCCTTGTCCGAGCCCACGCGGGTGATCTTGTTTTCCTGCAATACGCGCAACACTTTAGCCTGGGCAGCCAACGACATATCCCCTATCTCGTCCAGGAACAAGGTTCCTCCATCTGCCTGTTCAAACTTGCCTTTGTGTTGCCTGATGGCAGATGTAAAAGACCCTTTTTCGTGTCCGAACAGCTCACTTTCAATGAGTTCTCCGGGGATTGCTGCACAATTGACTTCAATAAAGGGCATTTTGGAACGCATACTTTTTTCATGCAGCCAGCGTGCCACCAGTTCCTTTCCCGTCCCGTTTGACCCTGTGATAAGAACACGGGCATCGGTAGCTGCCACTTTGTCTATAATGTCCCATATACGCCTGATAACAGGAGACTTGCCAATGAGCGGCGGGACTTTGGTATCCTTCTTTTTAAGTTTTTTGTTTTCCTGCACCAATGATGTTTTGTCGTTGGCATTTCGCAAAATGATCAGGATGCGGTTAAGATCCAGGGGTTTTTCAATAAAATCGTATGCTCCTTTTTTAATGCACTCTACTGCCGTATCAATATTGCCGTGACCGGAGATCATTATCACCGATACATCCAGATCCATTTCCTGTATTTTTTCAAGGACCTCTATACCGTCTATACCCGGCATCTTTATATCGCAAAAAACCGTATCTATCTGCACTTTACCCTGCTCCAGAACAGATAATGCCTGCTCTCCGTTTTCAGCAAGCACCACCTCGTGATTTTCGTACTCCAGAATCTCTTTTAGGGTATTCCTTATACTTTTCTCATCATCAACGATTAAAATTCTCATACATCCCTCTTTTATCGGCAACAAAGATAGTGGGAATTTCACAAATAGGAGATTTTCATTTACATTTGGGTCACATTATGAAGAAGATCATCATTGCAATAGACGGCCATTCTTCTACCGGTAAAAGTACATTCGCCAAAGCCATTGCCAAAGTAATGGATTATACATACCTGGACTCCGGAGCGTTGTACCGGGCAGTAACTTTGTATGCCCTGGATCACGGATGGACAGATCCGGATGGAAAACCAAATGTTCAGGCCATCGTTGACCATCTTAAAGATATCCGGTTAACATTTAAAAAAGATCCCGTCACAGGTCAAAACCGGACCCACATGAACGGAGAAGATGTAGAAGAACATATTCGCAGCATGGAAGTTTCGCGCCACGTAAGTCCCGTATCTGAAATTCCGGTTGTCCGTGATTTTGTGGACCTGCAGCTTAGAAAATGGGGCGAGAAAAAAGGGATCGTTATGGACGGCAGGGATATAGGTACGGCCGTGTTTCCACAGGCCGAGTTAAAGATCTTTATGACCGCTCCGGCAGAGATCCGTGCCGACCGCAGATTGCGGGAATTGCAGGAAAAAGGAATGGATGCCACCTTTGCCGAGGTGCTGTCAAATGTGCGTCAGCGGGATTACCTGGACTCCCATCGGGAAACTCACCCCCTGGTTAAAGCACCGGATGCCTTATTGCTGGACAACGGTCGTATGAGTGTTGAAGAACAGATGGATTGGTTTAAGAAAATCATGGAGGAAAAATGGGGTATCAGGTTGAAATAGATAAACAGTCAGGTTTTTGTTCCGGAGTCATCAGTGCCATAAGATGTGCCGAACAAGCCCTGGATGAAAAGAAAACAGTTTATTCGCTGGGAGCCATAGTGCATAACAACGAAGAATTGCAACGCCTGGAAACCAAAGGATTAAAAGTTGTCCGGCGGGAAGACATGAACCGTCTCCCGGCGGGTTCCACCGTATTGATCAGGGCGCACGGAGAACCACCGCTTACATATGAAATGGCCCTTTCCAATAAGTTAGCCCTGCTGGAGTGTACCTGTCCCGTAGTATTGCAATTGCAGAAAAAGATATTAAAAGAATACGACAGGATCAAACCTCTGGGCGGACAGATCCTGATATTCGGAAAAAAAGGACATGCAGAAGTGGTGGGGTTGCTGGGACAAGTTTCCGGGGATGCCATAGTGATTGAGACGATGAAAGATATAGATCTGGTACGTTTTTCAGGCGGACCCGTTTCCCTGTTTTCACAAACTACAAAGAACCCGGGAGAATATAAAAAGACGGCGGAAAAATTACTCCTTCTAATGGAGGAAAAAGGAGTTGATCCGCGATTGTTGAAGATTTTCAACACTATATGTGCCCAGGTAGATGGCAGGCAGGAAAAACTCACACGTTTTGCCGCAGGCAAATCCCTGATACTCTTTGTGGCAGGAAAAGAAAGTTCAAACGGGAAAGTCCTTTTCCGGAAATGTAAAGAGGCCAATCCCCGCAGTTATTCCATAGAGAACCCGGGTAATATTGATCCGGGATGGTTCAGACCGGGAGATACAGTAGGGATTTGCGGGGCTACTTCAACGCCATACTGGCTTATGGAACAGGTAGCGGAAAAAGTACGGAGTCTGTAATGGAAACGTATGCCGACATTCTGTTACCCCTTGCCCTGGAAAGTTCCCTGACATACAGAGTACCCGGGAACCTTGACGGTGAAATAATTATTGGGAAGCAAGTCAAAGCTCCCGTTGGTAAGAAGATTTACACCGGTGTTGTGTGGCATATACACCAAAATGAAACTGAACCTGTATCCGGGGAAACATACAAAGAAATAGAAGGGGTGGAAAAATCGCTTCCTGTTATCCCGGAGAAAACTTTAAAATTTTGGGAATGGATTGCCCGTTATTATATGTGTCCACTGGGAACAGTAGTAAAAACATCATTAAGTCTGTGGAAATTTAAAAGGCGCAACGCATTTACCGGAAAAGAGTCTTTCCTACAGACAAAAATCGGCAAACCCCTATATATCAACGGCATAGAAAATACAGATATATACAGGGAACACCTGCAGAAGATCATTTTGGCAGGCGGACAATGCCTGGTTCTGGGGCCGGACAGGGTCGCCTGTGAAAAAATGTATGAGACTTTGTTGCCTGCATTTGGAGAAAAACTGCTTTGTTTTCATTCAAAAAGACCTCAGAAAGAACAAAGTCTTGCCCAAAAGGAGCTTTTCGCCGGTAATCCGTGTATAATTTGCGGGATGCACCATGCCCTTTTCCTTCCCTTTACCCGGTTGGGAATGATCCTGGTGGATATGGAGGAACATCCCGGCCACAAAAAAAAAGATGCCGCGCCGCTCTTACACGCCAGGGATACGGCCCTGATGATGGCGCAGATGTTCCGGGCACAGGTTATTTTGGGATCTGTGGTGCCATCGCTTGAAACGTTTTATAACCTGGAAAAAGGAAAATTTGAAAGCATTCAGGCAGCACCCAAAACGCATTTTTCGTGGGAACACCTGACTATTACTGACACGCTCAAATCCCTGAAAAGCAACGCCATGAAAGGAATGTTGGATATTAAAAGCCAACGTGCTGCCGATCAGGTAATTGCCGGCGGAAAAGAAGTTCTGTTGGTGGAATCCGATTCTGATTACCTGGAAGATGCCCCTCAGGATCCAGGAATAAAAATTTGCAGACCATACCAGATGCATCACTTTCTGGATGATAAAACAGGAATGATCTGTTTTTTGCATACCGAAAAGCTTTTATCCAAAAAGAATTTCCGGGCAACCGAACAGGCCTTCCAATTCACCATTCATGCATTAACCTGGGCTGCTACACAAAAGCCTCCCATTTCCGTGTTCCTGCAAACTTCAGAAATTGATCACCCTTTGTACCTTTGGCTAAGGGAAGGTGCTCTTTCTGCTCCTTTATCACTATTACTTAATGAAAGAATCCGTTACGGCTACCCGCCTTATACGCGTATGATCGCTGTTACGATATCTCATAACAGAAAAAACACGGCCCGTAACAAAGCGTTAGAGATCAGCAACCTACTTACAAAAGAAAATTTTCCGGCCCGTTTAGAGGGACCCATTTCACCCACAGGGACCTGTAAGATCCTTTTTTCGTACCGGATACAGCTCATTATCCCGCGAAATATAAAGGTGTACGAAGTAAAAGAGAGGCTTTCACAAGTGCTGTCAAAGAATCCCTGTTCTCCCGCACAATACAGGATAGATGTGGATCCTGCCTAGATCACATTTTCCGTACTTTCAACTTTTGTCCCGGATAGATTCTTGACTTGTTTCCCAGGCCGTTCAGGGAACGTATGTTTTGCACGGTTATGCCCATTTTATTGGCGATATCCCAGAGGCTGTCCCCTGATTTAACCGTATAGTACTCAAAATTACTATCATGAGAGGTTGAAAGAGTAGCCGAAGTATAAATCTTAAGTTTTCCCCCGGCATAAATGGTACTGTTTCTCATATTGTTCCAGGAACGGATATTGGCTGCACTTACCCCGTACTTTTCGGCAATTCCTCCCAATGTCTCTCCCTTTTTGACCGAGTGAGTGATCAGGTTTCCTTTTGCTGCTGCCGCCTGGGCATTATCAGACGAAGCACGGGGAGCTGCACTCCTATCCGTGTATATGATCAGCCGCTGGTTGGGCATGATCCTGTCTGAACGGAGTCCGTTCCAGTATTTTATGTCTGCAATTCTCACTCCATAACGGTAAGCGATATGGCTTAACGTCTGTCCGCTGCGTACCCTGTGGTTGATCTGTGTATCGGTAGATTTTGCCTGCGTATTCAAAATAAGCGGGTTGAAATATACACTGTCTTTATATGAAAAAATGGAATCCTGAAGCGCTGCAAATGCTCCGCTGTATTCAAACGGCACACGCAGTATATAGGGACGCTCCACTCCGGGGACTATGTCTTTTACATATTGTGGATTCAGATCCCGCAGCTGGTCAATGGAAATATCCAGGAAGGAAGTTATCTGTTCAAAATGCAGCATTTTGTTCACTTCAAAAGTATCAACATGAGCCGGCATCTCAACGGGAAGGGGCTTGATATTATGTTCATTGTAATAGTGCATGGTATAGAGGGCGGCAACGAAAGCCGGCACATAACCGCGGGTTTCTCGTGGCAGGAAAGGATAAATATCCCAGAATTCCCGGGAACCGCCGGCCCTTCGGATGGCTTTGTTGACATTCCCAATTCCGCAATTGTATGAGGCAATGGCTAAAACCCAGTCTTCGTAGATCCTGTATGAATCCAGTAAATAGCGTGCCGCAGCATCTCCGGATACCATGGGATCCAGGCGCTCGTCCACATAAGAATTAATGGTCAGGTTGTAATTCAGGGCAGTCCGGTACATGAACTGCCACATTCCTTTTGCACGAGCCCTTGAAACAGCCCTGGGATTAAGTGCAGATTCAATCACTGCCATGGCTTTGAGTTCCAGGGGCATTTCATAGGAATCGAATATCTCTTCGAACAACGGCATGTAATACTGGGCCAATCCCAGGATAGTGGGAATACGGTCCGGCATTTTCTGGGTGTAGTGAATAATATGGTTCTTAACAATGTTGTTGTAGGGTAATTTAATGAAACAATTCATCCGGGTCAGTCTGTCTATATAAACAGAATCGGGAATATCGGATCGTAAAGAGGCGGTATCCAGGTTCTCCAGTGTCATGGGATCGGGCATCTGGTTCAACACATTCTGATGATAATACAGACTCAGCCTTTGTTCGGTAGTCAGTGAATCGAATTCAAAAGTCAGATCCACGGGAGGATTGTCAAATCCCCCTTCATTGATCTCATTTTCCGTCAACAGCGTATCGTTTGCCGGCATTTCCATGGTCAGAATGACCTGCTGCAGGGAATCGG
>Ga0265294_10000909_pt1 | contig 39923 bp, 34 predicted proteins | sample MunlanPumphouse3_FD_192504 | JGI IMG/M metagenome (GOLD analysis project Ga0265294, IMG submission 192504) | Groundwater microbial communities from a municipal landfill in Southern Ontario, Canada - Pumphouse #3 | ecosystem: Environmental > Aquatic > Deep subsurface > Groundwater | place... | reverse complement strand
GTCAGCGTCGTCTTTCCGTGGTCTATGTGTCCTATCGTTCCCACGTTAAGATGGGGCTTCGCTCTTTCAAACTTCTCTTTTGCCATTTCTTCTCAGGCCTCCCTGCGTATATAGAATCTCTGCCCTTTCGGGCTCTGTATTCCATGTTTAATACTCAACTGTAAATCGTACTGAACAGATTTTATCATACGAGTCAAGAATATCCATATCTCTGCACATAAAAAGACTCGGAAGAGATTTTACCATACGAGTCAAGAATATCCACATCTCTATACATAAAAAGACTCGGAAGGGAATTCCTCCCGAGTCTGACTTTCAAAAAAGAATTTAATGCACAAACTTGAACCCAAAAGCTTTTGATTACAAGTTGGCAAACTTAAGATCGAGAAAATATAAATTCACATTAATCCTCCCATTCACCTCCTCCTTTTCCCATTTTACTGAAGCAATATAACAATCCTCCGATAATTACAACCGCCATAAAAATCGCTGAAAAGATCGCAGTACCAGTCATATTACTTCCCCTCCTTCTCGATCTCTATTTTTGATTTCATATTTTGTAAAATAAAACTAACGATGAGCACGACAGCTATAAGAATCCAAATGAAATTAGCCCATACTCCATACCCTCCGTAGGGTTTTTTTAAATCCTGCATAAAACCTCCATAAATCACAACAAAAAGAAGACCAGCAGGAACAACATACTTGATGAGCACATCCATCCACGGTCCAACTTTGATATCAGATGTAGCATTGACGTGCTTTCGCAACTTATCAGCACCAAAGACCCATCCAACAACAAGCGAAGCAATAGCTCCACCCAAGAGGAGCGTATAGAAAGCGACAGTTCTATCTATAATGTCCAGCCAATACAGTCCTCCACCTGTACAATAAAGGAGTCCTACTAAAAAACATACGAGACAGCCCCAGAAAACCACTTTTTCACGTTTCCAGCCAAATTTATCAATTAATGGAACCATGAAACCACCATATGCCAAAAAGTAAGCGGAACTCAAGCCTATAATCCAGAACATAAGGAAAAACAAAACTCCAGTGAGCGTGTTCAAGGCAGGCATCAGAGAAACACCAACAGGATATGTTACAAAAGCCAACCCTATTCCAGAAATCGTAACATCTTGCAAAGGAACTCCCAAAGCCTGCATAATATATCCTACTGTACTGAAGACTGCAAAACCGGCAAGAAAGGCAAAACCTGAATCTGCAAGACCTGTAATAATTGCGTTATTTGTAATATCACCTTTTTTTGCTATAAACCGGCCATAAGCATACATACCGGCCATTCCCAAAGACATGGTAAATGCAATCTGGCTAAAGGCCGCAAACCAAACACCTGGCCCCTTAAGAACAGACCAATCGATATCCAGATAATAGTTAAGTCCGTCAACAGCACCTATAAGAGTTACGCTTCTGGCTATGATTGCAAATATAAGGATCCACGCTAATGTCATCACGACTTCTGACACCTTGCCTATAATTTCAGCACCACGTCGAATAACAAAATAAATCACAATCCATGTAAAAGCCAAAGACAAAACGATCTGCCACCGCATACCACCGAGAACTCCTGGCCCATCGGTGATTTGAAGAACTTGTTCAAAGAAGTAAGGACCTGCCCCTTCTGCTCCTGCCGGGCCAACTCCCCAAGCAAGAGTCATTGAACTGAACATGTAAATCAAGGTCCATGCCATAATGACACAATAGTATGAGTCAATCAAAAAGGCTGATACAGCGGGAAACCAGCCCACCCACTCCCATTTTTTGCCAATGTTTGAAAAAACCTCGGGAGCTCCCTTCTGAAAATAATGCCCCATAGCAAATTCTGTAACGAGCCAAGGAATACCAATGGCAAAGAGGCCTATAACATACGCCACCAAGAAGGCTGCCCCACCATAGTTGTAACACATGTAAGGGAAACGCCAGACGTTCCCAAGCCCGATAGCGGATCCGATAGCCGCAAATATCAAATGACGCCGTTTTAAAAACTTTTCACGCCCAACTTCCACCATTTATCTCCCTCCTTTAAAAATTACCACGCCCCTACCTTCGAGCCTTCACGCTCGTTCTACGAATTAACATAAGCAAGGCTCCAATAAGAAGCCTAGCTACGTGCAACGCATATTTATGTTCACATGGGCTTTATGAAAATAGAAAGATCGCGGATGGGGAACAAAAATAAATGGAGGCTTTAAGAACCTAAAAAATGCGATTTAGGTTTCATGATAGCAATAGAAAAATTACTACCTTTTACTTAAAATGTTACTAGGAAGCAGAGCCCTTGTTGTACTATATTAATAGTAAAGCATATTGAATATAAAGTAAAGAGTACGAATTGTTTTACTCTAAGCTATAGAAAGAAGCACAAAAAAAGGATCCCTGAAAACGTCAGGAATCCTTCCTAATCCATGGAGCCGACTTCCGGACTCGAACCGGAGACCCCATCCTTACCATGGATAAAAAGCATTTCGAAAAGCTGTCTATTTGTAAGCATTCCCATAGGATTTGTTCAAAAACATTGATTTTGACTAATATACGATGTTGTCTTATTGTTTTACTTGTATTTAAATTGCTTTATTTGTATTATGCTCATTACATACATATGACATACAAATCAAATGGAGGGGGCATATCTTATTTGAATCTCACCCAAACTAAAGTACAAAAACTTAAACCCAAAGATAATCGTTACGATGTCTACGATGATGCTATGCAAGGCTTAGCGCTGAGAATCGAAACATCTGGACGAAAAACTTGGTATTTGTGCTACCGTAACCCCGCCACTAAAAAACGTTCAATGCGAAAGCTTGGACTCGCCTCTCATATTACAGTTGCCCAAGCACGCGAAATAGCGCGCGAGTACATGGCAACTTTGATTGCAACCAGAGAAGACCCTGCCGAAATCGAAAAAAGACAACGCGAACGACTAACTTTGGATGAGCTTATTAATATTTATTATACACCGTGGATTAAGGCAAACCGCAAAGGTTGGAGATTTACACTGGAATGCTTGGATTTCTTCAAAGATTTTTATCCAACAGTGGTAGAGGAACTTACACCATTGGATATTGAAAAATGGCAACTTCAAGAACGAGAACAGAATCTTAAGGGAGCCACAATAAACAGGCGTTTGACGGCGCTTCAAGCCCTCTTGAATTGGGGGCTGAAAAGAAATTTGATTGCGATAAATCCAATTAGACATAAAGTAGAGCGTCAAAAAGAAACGGACTCTGTAAAAAAAATACGTTACCTAACTGCAGAGGAACGACACCGCCTCTTGACAGCATTAAACGAGAGAGACAAAAAAGAAAAGGATTACTTGAAAACTGCTGTTATTATGAGCTTAAATACTGGCATTCGTAAGGGGACTCTACTAAGACTGAAATGGGGAGACCTTGACTGGAACAATAAAACCATTCATCTACGTGCTGAAATCATGAAAGGCGGCATTGCAAAAACAATCCCTGTGAATGCATATACCGTTCAAACCCTTAAAAAGTGGCAAGTACGCTCCGGTAACACGACAGGATTTATTTTCCCTGGGGAAGCAGGGCTGAACACACATCTTAAAGACACTAAAAAACCTTGGAACAATTTACTACGACAAGCTAATCTTGAGGACTTTTCTTGGAACTGCATGAGACACGACTTCGCAAGTCAACTTGCGATGCAAGGAACTGACATTTTAACAATTAAAGAGTTGATGTGTCATGAAAATCTTAAGATGACCCTTGTTTATGCCCACCTCTCTCCACTCCACACACGAGTGGCAACTGACAAGCTGGCGAAACTTTACAAATGACAGCATGGGAACAACGGATGAACCATTCTCCCTCCAGGATAACGGTCAATATTTTCTTTTAAATTGTTATTTCGCCTCTAAATTCTTCTCCCCTTGTATTATAGGTTAGATTAAACACCATATCCGATAACCATTTTCTGAAAGAAGGGTTGTCATTGTACTGCTTAAAAAGCTCCATATTATCGACCATCATATTCATAACAGCTCTTTTTAGCGCGCTTTCACTTTCTACCCTTGCGTTCTGCCTACCTGAGTTTTTCATGGCATTCCGATACGCCGCATCCCTAGAAACCACAGCGGGAAGGCCTGCAATATGTTCTTTTATTTGGTCTTCGTCCTTCCAATCGATATTTCCCCACAAGTCATGGAAAGATTCTAGGATGCTGCTCAACAAATCCATCTCAGGTTCACTAACTCTCCAGCCACCGCTCGTCGGAACAGGGTCAACATGAGATTCCTCTTGTTCCTCTAATAATAGAGACATAGTCTGCCTAACCTCTGCTCTATAGCTGTCTAAGTCTATAGCCTCTAAAATCCCTTTTGATAAATCTTCTTCCACTGGAGATGGCAATTTGGGAATCAACAAGTTTAGGAAAATAGACAATTTCTCCCACTCAGCATTCCCATAAGGCAATATTGCCCCTAAAAAACCATACGTCCGAACAAATGCTTTTGCGCTTCCTTTAAAGCTCACCTGCGCGTTTTCATCCAACGTTTCATAATTACCTGCGCATGCATCTAATATTGGGTCTAATCTATCTCTTTCAGCATCGCCTAAATAAAGCTCCACCAATGTATTTACGTGATAGTCTGTATAAACCTGATGCTGTTCCATTTCAGCGATGAGGTCGTATAGTTTGTTAGGGTCTGTTTCATCAGAAAGGATTGTCGTAGTGTAATAGGTCTCAAAAGCTTTTTTAATAGTATCTGTCTCGTTGGCAAAGTCCAAAACAAACGTATCCCTTTTTCCAGGATAAGCTCTATTAAGCCTTGATAACGTTTGCACAGCTTTTATATCCGTTAGCATTTTGTCCACATACATGGTGTGCAATAAGGGCTCGTCATAACCCGTTTGAAACTTATTGGCCACTACCAAAAATCGATATGGGTCTTTTTTAAACTCCATTTCTATCCTATTGCTCGGGAACCCATTAATAGCGGCTTCGGTTAATATTTTCCCGTTGTATTCCTTTTCCCCAGAAAAAGCAACAATAGCTTTATATTGGCTCTTCCTTTCCTCAAGACATCTCGTTATGGCGTAATAATACTCAATTGCTCTTTCTATTCCACTAGTAACAACCATAGCACGGGCCTGCCCGCCAATCTTCCCTTTCGCTATAACCTGCTCGTGAAAGTGAGTCACCATAATATCTGCTTTTTTCTCTATTGCATTAGAATTTGATTCCACGTAATGCCTTAACTTCTTATGAGCTTTTTTCTTGTCGAACATGGGGTCATCTTCAACTATTTTTGCTATTTTGTAATAACTGCTCACGGGCGTATAGTGTCGCAAGACATCTAAAATAAACTCTTCTTCTATAGCTTGTTTCATTGTATAGAGATGGAATGGCCTGTGTTGTATCTCTTCCCCGGTAGAAACTGGCATCCCAAACATCTCAAGGGTTTTGTTTTTAGGAGTAGCTGTGAATGCGAAATAACTTGCATTTTCCAGCATCTTACGCCCTTCCATTATCCTGATAATTTTATCTTCTACTGTTTCTTCATCATTGGTATATTCGCCGGATAAAGCCATATTCATCTTCGCAGACATGCTGCCGCTTTGGCTTGAGTGGGCTTCATCAATAATAATTGCAAATTTATTTCCTCTATGTTCTGTACCTATCTCATCTAATATATAGGGAAACTTTTGAACTGTAGTTATGATAATTTTTTTACCTTCAGTTATAAGCTTTTTTAAATCCCCAGACTTTTCTGCATGACCGACTGTATTCGATACCTGCATAAATTGTTTTATAGTATTTTTTATTTGCTTATCAAGATTTAGCCTATCCGTCACTACAATAATTGAATCAAAGATACTTTTGCCGTTTTTCTCCAAACCCACAAGCTGATGGGCCGTCCACGCAATGGAGTTGGATTTTCCGCTCCCCGCACTGTGCTGGACAAGATATTTTTGACCTGCTCCATTTTTCTTCACATCGCAAAGCAATGCTTTAACAACTGATAACTGATGGTAACGAGGAAATATTTGCTTATATTTCTTCTTCCTTGTAATCTCGTCCTCTTCCGTTACCACCTGGGCGTAGTTTTCTATAATATTGGCAAGTTCCCCTTTTACATAAATATCTTTCCATAAATAGTCTGTTTTAATGCCGTTGGGGTTCGGGGGGTTTCCCGCTCCGCCCTTGTGCCCCTTGTCGAAGGGGAGGAACCATGATTTTTTGCCATCCAGTTTGGTACAAAACTTCACTCTATCGTCATCTACCGCAAAGTGAACCATGCAGCGTTTAAACTGAAATAATAGTTCCCGCGGGTCTCTATCTTTTTTGTACTGCTGTACAGCATCTTCAACATTTTGTTTTGTAAGTCTGTTTTTGAGTTCGCAAGTGATTATAGGCAAGCCATTTATAAAGATGGCTAAATCAAGGGCAAGTTGGGTATTATCCTTCGAGTACATAAGTTGCCGTGTGACGCTAAAGATGTTTTTCTCGAACATCTCCCTTGCTTTAACGTTTCTCTCTGTGGGGGTCATATAGAACATAATGAGGTCAGCGGGGTAAACCTTAACTCCCTTCCTTAAAACGTCGATGACCCCGCGTTTGGCTATTTCGCCCTGAAGCCTATTGAGGAATTGTTTCTTTTTATGGTCACTATGCAAAATGCCTATCTTTTCTATTTCTTCTGGCTGGGTTTCCCCCAAGAACCTAAGGAGGCGAGTTTCGTCAACGGCATAATCTTTGTTGTAATCTTCATTTTCCCCTCGTTCGTAGCCATTATTTTCAACTAAATAATCGACTATAAGAGTTTCTAATCCTGACTCTCTCGTATTAGTTGACATAAACTTCATCCTCCTTTTCCACAAGTTCTTCCCCAGCATATTCTTCTAAATCATTAAAATCTTGCTCCACTTCTTCAAAGGTTTCTTCAACTTCAACATGACGAACATCAACCTTTCCCGTCACCACATCTGAAATGAGACTGGTACGATATTCGCTTATGAGGTTTATTTCTTTTTTTATCTTTTGAACTGCAGCATCTATTTCTAAAGATTTAATTCTTATATAGCTTGCTATTTTCTGTTGTTGTTCCGTAGGAGGCAAAAGGATAATGGTATCGTGGATATCTTGATAACTAAGGCCAAATCTTGTCACCCCTTTTGCTTTCGTTTTGTACTGGTTAGAAACATAGTCAGATAAAAATGCTCTATAAATAAAATCAGCAACGGTTTGCGAAGAATTAAGCCTTATAATCGCTAGGTGATATCCACACAACACTTTCAACAAATCTTCGTCTACAAATGAAGGCACTGCGATGTCGTTCCATAACTCTGAATCTTTAGTAATGATTATGTCATTTTTCAGCAAAGTATAGCGTTCTATTTCCCTATCTGTTGCTGTCGCTATCATAAAATCCAAGTCATTTGTAATATAGTCATTTTTATATACATCTACATAGTTACATATTTTTATATTCTTTTGATTCTCATACGTTTTCTTATCAAGCCCGCTTAAGACAATTTTTGACATTCGTGATAACTTTCTAACTTCCCATCCCTCAGGTATATCCCCTAGCCATTCAATCCCCGAGGGTTTCATTTTTGCAGTAGGGGCCAAACCTTTTGTAACAGCTTTATTGATAATTGCTTGTTTTAGCTCTTGCAGAAGTTCAATCTGCTTTTTCTTTGTATTGATAAATTTATTTGCTTTTGAAAGCTTGCTGTCAAGATAACGAACAATCTGGTCTTGTTCGTCTTTGGGAGGAATAATATTTTGCATTCCTTTGAAATCTTCGTATCTCAAACTTAGTTGGTCATCGCATATTCCATATGAATTTCTATGAGATTCTTCTATGTAACCTGGAGTTCTTAAGAGAAAATGGTAATACCTATGATTTATATCCCCTCTAGGTTTTAAAACAATATATGCTGGGCTCACTATTCCTCTATCGTTTGAAACACCCACAGCTCCTTGCCACATTCTCATTTTGTTGTAAACAATATCATTGGGTGCTACTAATTTATATTTTGATTTATCGACATTTGAGGAATCTTTTTTTGATGAAGATTGTAGTAACTCAGCTTGGCTAATTATTCCTTTTTTAATCGTTACAGATAACAATTGCTCACTAATGCAATTTATTGTTTTTCGCTCATTCCACAATACTCTGTTGGGTTTAATTTCCCAATGTTTGGGAACTTTATCCAGCCATGACAAGTCAGTCTCTTTATATTCATCATAGGGTTTTAGTTCTTTATTCATGTCTTTAATCTCCTATGATTTCTAGTAACAATCCGTCAGTTTCCGCTTCCAACGCCTTTATGTCAGCGACAATCTCTTCTACGCCGCGAAGTTCCACGGGTTTATAGAAGTATTTTGTGAAGCTGATTTCATACCCTATCTGTGTTTTGTTCTCGTCTATCCATGCATCTGGGGCATAGGGCAACACTTCTTTTTTAAAGAAGCCTCCAATACCGCCCTCATAATTTAAAGGAATTTGCTCCGTATCAGTTAATTCCTTATCAACCTCAAATTCAACAACATTATTTTCGAGTTTAAACTGGCCGTTTAAAGAGTTTCCTTTACCTTTTCTTAATGTCTTGCTAACAACTCTCTCTGCCATTTCATCTTTAGTTCCAAAAAACTCTCTTATAAGCTTTATTCTTTTATCTGGTAGTTTTATTTCCTTTTCTTTTGCTATGCTTTTTAAAAGTATTTCGAACTCATTGCAATTAGGAAAAACATCTCTCTTTGACACTTTGGAAAAATCGTGGACAAGGTCGTAAGCAGTGATGTCTTTCGCTTCTTTTGCAGCTTGCTTAAAAGCTTCTATTTTTTCGTCGATTAGTTCTATTTTTAGCCTTAGAGGCCTTTCTACCGTCACTTTCCAATATCCAAACTCTTCGTTACTGAATATCTTGCTGTAGTCATTTTCTTCAAACTTGAGATACATATCCATAATTTGAGCCCTGATTTCTTCATTGAGCTCGCAATTTTTATTCCCTAAATTTTTCCTCAAGGGCGATTTTAAGGTTGTCGCATCTATAAGCTGAACCTTGCCTCTTCTTCGTTCCTCTTTCCTATTGGTGACAACCCATATGTAGGTTGCTATGCCTGTGTTGTAAAACATGTTTTCCGGCAGTGCTATAATGGCCTCAAGATAGTCGTTTTCTATAATGTACCTTCTGAAATTGCTTTCCCCCTGCCCAGCATCCCCGGTAAACAAAGAGGAACCATTATGAACCTCTGCAATTCTGCTGCCTAATTCTGTGCTATGTTTCATTTTTGCTATGTTATTAGCTAGAAAAAGCAACTGCCCATCACTTATTCTGGGAATCATTTTAAATTCAGGGTCATCTTTAAAAGAAACCATAAATCTGGGGTCTGTAATATTGGCTTTTCCGCCCAATCTTTCTGCATCTGTTTTCCACGACTTGCCGTAAGGAGGGTTAGACAGCATAAAATCGAATTCCATTGTGGCGTTGCCGTCATTCGATAGTGTTGAACCATAATAGATGTTATTCGCTTCTCTTCCATCACCTTTTAATAACATATCTCCCTTGGCGATGGCGTAGGTTTCCGGATTGAGTTCCTGGCCATAGAGATGAATAGATACTTGCTTACCTTCTTGCCTGGCTAGTTCCGATAGCCTTTTCTCCGCTACAGTGAGCATCCCCCCTGTACCTGCAGCTCCATCGTAACAGAGATATGTTCCATCCTTAATCTTGTCTTTTATGGGCAAAAAAATAACATCTGCCATAAGCTCTACCACATCTCTTGGCGTAAAGTGCTCTCCAGCCTCTTCGTTGTTTTCCTCGTTGAATCTGCGTATCAGCTCTTCAAAAATGACACCCATGCCATGGTTATCAAGGCCTGGTAATTTAACCTCTCCCATATCACCTAGCACAGGACTAGGGCTTAGGTTTATCGTCGGCGATACAAATTTTTCTATCACTGCTCCAAGAATGTCCGCCTCTATCATTGTATCTATCTGGTTTCTAAACTTAAACTTTTCCAGAATTTCCTGCACATTCGGGGAGAAACCGTCAAGATAGGCAATAAAGTCGGCCTTAAGCTGCTGGTTTTTTGCCCGTGATTTTAAATCCTTCAATATGAAGGGGGAACAATTATAAAAAGACTGCTTTGCGACATGGCACAAAGCATCTGTTTGATTTAAAATGCCAGCTTTGTCCAATTTTTCTTTCATTTGAAGAACCTGGCTTTTCGTTTCCTCCAGCACTGCATCAAGCCGTCTAATAACAGTCATTGGCAGAATAACGTCCCTATATTTTCCTCTCACATATATATCACGTAAGCAATCATCTGCGATACTCCATATAAAGCTTATAATTTGGTTGTATGTTCCATTATCCATGCCTGTTTTACCTCCCATAAAAATGGCTCTTGCATGTGGTTCCTTTGTGCTTGTATACCTACTCTATATTTAAGCACATAATGGCCGTTATTTTAGGTTTCCTGGCAGCAAAAAACACCTCATGCTCCATTCGCTAAAGACTATTAATTAAAATCAGAAATACGGGTATTGAGGTGTTATAAAGCCTGCAAATGTGTGGGTATTTTAAAACATAAGAACACTATTAAAAACAATTTGATTATATCATGATGCGTGTTTTATTCTTTTAAACTAGAGTTGCAATGCAAGATAAGCAGCTCGTAATGGAAGGTAATGCAACTAGCGACACCCCCTTCAGCGCACTCTTGAGCCTTCCTACCTTTAAGCATATCAAAATGAAAAAGTGAGTGAGCCCTCTTCTCTTTTAACCCTTATCATTAAAATGGAATTTCGTCGGGTGTTTCTTCGCGGGTTTTAATTTCTTTTCGAGTAAGAGCAGCCATCTCTCTTTTCACTCGGGTTATATCAACTTGAAGTTGGTCATACAGATTTTTAAGCTGCACTCTTTTATCAAGACCCAGATGCATTTTTGCATGAGAGATATGCCGCCGTTTTCCCGGAGTAAAGACTGACTTCCAGTCTACCTTTACCCCCTGATTATCAAGCTATTGGGCAAAAATTCTTTTATATGAATTCACTTGTTTTCGGATGACAATACGACGCTTTTACCGTGAACGTTTCGGGGTCTAGCGCGCGATGAGACCTGGCTGCTCCAGAAGAAAACGATGAAATTAGCACGTACGGCTTCCACATTAGCTATCAGACCGGCAACTACCTATTGTTATGCTTTTTGATGTAGGCATATGCCAATTGATTAAAGAGTTTTTCAAGTCCCGCCTCGGCCCTTTCTCTTTCATCCTCGCTGATTGCTGTGCTTCTTGCATGTTTCTCCAGGACATCGATGCGGACGTAAAGCCTAACTTTATCACTATCTGACAAGCTTGATACTAATGCCGTCCCAATGGAGAGGAGGGCGTTCGTTCTTTGTCTTGTCTTTTCTGCCTTCACTTGTTTCTCTAGGCTTTTTAGTTTTGCTTTCGTTTCAAGAATGCGCTCACTCATTGTTTTTCTAGAACCTGCCATGTTTACCTGCCTCCTTATTAAACAACCTTTTCATAGCCCATTATCAGGTCGCTTTATTGAAGCATAGCTGTTTCCCTTCTAGAAAACAGATACGCGCCATTCTGAATGGTCTACCCTGGTCTGTTAAGAGGTCCCCCCGCCGATATACTTCCTGACGAAGAATGAAAAAGCCCCTTGTTTGACGAGCAAGAGGGCTTAATAAGGAAGGGGAAAAAGGGGTTTTGTAATTACCCAAAGCAAGTATCTCTGCGTAACAACCTTTCAAAATTTTCCGCCTTCCGTTCATTCCAAGGGAGAAGGAGGTATGGAAGTAATCAATCACGGTATCGACACCGTCAGTTTCGCACTGACCTACTTCCCCATTTCCACGTCAAAAAAGTTTTATGATTCGAAGCAAGCACGAAGGAGAGAAGTAGTGCATGGTGTCCGTTGGCAGGCGGAGGCTTTTTCATTTTATGGCCGCTCCTATTGGTGCTTTACAATCCATTCTCCAACACCTCATCAACTTATGAGCGCCATTGAACTCTGGAAACGAATTCAGGGCGTTTTAGACAACCTCAATACACCCTCCTGGATTGCGGAGACAACACATTCCATACGGTTTACTCGTGTCGATTACGCACGAAACTACGCGGGAAAACCAACAGTGGGAAACGACGAAAGAGCGGAAATGAAACGCAGACGAATGGTCGAAAGAAAGACCAAATGGGGAACAACTTACTGGATGAATAAGTCTTGCGTAATCACTCTTTATAATAAGGCCCGCCAGCTTAGGGAAGTATATGGACTTCACATCAAAGATAAAATATGGAGAAAGGAAGTGCGCTGGAAAGGAGGCGCCAGCTGCAAAAGAGCATGCGTTCGAACATTCAGGGAGGTGGAGCACTTACTTAAAGAAATGGGAAGGGATATCCACGGAAAAAAACGTCAGGCAGTAGGTTTAACCTTACGCCAAGCTCCAGCTCTATATAGTAATATAGAACTCCGAAATAAAACCTCTGTTGAAGCTCTTATCCCAAACGATAGAGCTCTCATCCCCTTCCCAACAGGGCCGGCCTGCGTCGCTCCGAGGGGAACCCCTGTCAACAACTGGCTTCGTAGAACTCGAATTTTTATTTCGGGCTTGCTTCGTTCTCTTCGCCGCCTCTTTCAAAAATGGGTTCCGCCCCCCTCTTAACCTCGCTATCACAACAAAAAACTTACAGCGGCTCCCCCCCTTCCGCACGTATTATTTTGTACGTGCAGCATTGTCATTTCTAAAACCATGCAAGAGGAAGTTTTTAATGTCAATATATGTAATATATATATTACATATATTGGGTGCCTCGACATTCTGCTTTTCTTGTCTACATGTTAGCGAAGGATATTTGACTCTTGAGAAATTCCTTATGACCCCCTCAGCATGCCGGAGAGAGAAGGAAAAATCTTTTCAGATATAATTATTAATATGATTGGTTCAGTCTAAATAATATATAAGGAGATGGTTGTCATCCTATTTTTTTCAGGAAGCCTTGCTGCCCGGCGCTCCCTTGCCGAAATGTTTGACAGCGGTTCTCCCGCCCTCCTCTCCCTGTTCTGGGATGAGGAGGAGATGACCTCCCCTCTCCTCTGCTGCAGACGGGAGAAGCTTTTGGCTCCATCCTATGAGGGGTCGGCCCTTTTTGACCCTGCCTTCGACATGCTCTGCGGGTCGATGCGGGTCTACGATGCGGCCCGCACTTTTGCCGAGTCCATCGTGACAGACGGCGACCTCAGGTCCGCCAGGGACCCCATCTGGACCTACAACGCCCGCACACTCCTTCTCAACGTCTACATGGCCGGGGTCTGCCTGTGGGAGTATCTTCATGAGTATGAGGCAGGGAGAAGCCCTCTCCCGTCCCTCACCGACACCATCTTCGGGATGGTGGACGACCTCGCCCTTTCCCGGATGAAGACAGGGGAACAGCAGTACAGGGACGGGACGCTTTCCTACCCCGAATGGTGGAAGCTCATCGGGGCGACGGAACAGGAGTTCATACGAAACACCATCCTTGGCGCTCCCATGAATACCGCCGGGTCCCTTCTGGCGGTGGTGAACTCATATACAGGGAGCGTCACAAACGCATACAGCACCTCCAAGTGCGGCGCGCTCTTAGAAGGGAACGCTCCATGCCATGTCCGGGTCCACCTTCCGTCCATCAACGCCCAGACCCTGAATATCGTTCTCTCCTCCGCCGCTACGGTCTGGGGGCGGGATATGAAAGTCTGCGCTCATGGCCTCTCGTCGTGGAGCAAGAGCTTCGTCTCCGTCTTCGCGGAGTTTATTGCCAACCGCCCCTTCAAGGACGATTCCCTTCTCATCACTTCTCAGGGCCCTGTACAGGAGCTGGCCCCAAACTACAACGGCTCCACAGCCTGGGGAGCCAAGCCATCGGTTAACGCCCTGACATTTTTCAGGAAATGCGTGGAAGAGACGACGGGAAACCAGAACGGACTCCTCACCGCCCTTCCCGTGGAGTCGCCCGACCGGCTCACCGATAATGCCTACCTGGTCCAGTCCGATGAGGGCTGGGAACTGCTCTTCTTCGACACAAGGCTCATCACACGGGCCGCCATACAAAAACCCATCACGCTGACTCCCGTACAGACGGAGCAATCCATAGAGATACAACAGCTCAGGAACCTTTTCGCAACGGAAGCGAGCAGGCGCTCTCCTCTTTGGGAGCGTGACGGGACCCTTTTCGTCTCTTTTCCAGCGATAGAGGACAAACTCTTGTCTAAGCCGGAAGAAACGGAAGAATCCATAGAGAATGATGGGGAAAAACCCATCGACCACTACGATTTCGAAATTGAAGACGAAAAGAAAGAAGATGACAGGCTAGACTGGGGCTTTATTGACAAGTTCTTCTACGAGGATGAGGGCACGGGGGGAAAATAGGGCTGCCTCATCGCTGCGCGAGAGCGTAGAGACAGTTAACTTTATTCAAACCTGAATTCTATAACGTTGAGCGATATGCGAAATGCTATCGACAACCATATTCCATATGACGCTTTCAATAAAGGTGTATCCCCGAAGAGGGGACGTGAAAAACGACAGTCCACATACCCCCCAACACGTGCATGTTTTTCCCTGAGTGCCGTTAAGTGTGATGGATTCAGGTTTCGGAGATTGTCTTTCCAAGAAGGGCTTTTTGTCCCTTGCGTCCCGTCTTTTGGTGCCCTCAAAGCCTCATATCCCCAGGGGGGGCAGTGAACTCCTCATGTTTTTTGTGAGTTTTCCATATAGCCATGGGATGGTTTCGAATACGGTCTAAAATATCCCTTGAATCAAACAGGAGTTCCGGGAGATATTTATTTCTCATGAAGGCGCGCAAGAACTCCAGTTCCCTTTCCGTAACTTGTTCTCGTAGGAGGAATGTTAGAAATTCCTTCGTGTTTTCCCGAGCCTCCTTGAGCGCAAAGGGGTCACCCTTACGAATTACGGGGCGCAGTTGCAAGCGTATATCACGCTCGGACAGGCTGTCGATTGTATCAAAGGACAGCGTTGTCGGGACATTGTCCCCCTGCGAGCTAATGGCGGCATAAAAAATGACGTTTTTCCGCAACATATCCATATCTGTCTGGGAAAGCGGAAAGTTCGTCAACATGTTATTGACGTCGTATAAGTCACGCGGGGCCTTCCGAGAAAGAAGGGCCGCTATTTTGCTTCCAAATATCTCCAGGGGAGCCAGCGTTTGAACGGTCGCCGGGGCGAACAGGTCTCCAACCGTAAAGATTTTTTGCGGCGTGACCGGAAGAACGTGAGAGCGAAGGGAGTAGTTGATATCAATCTTTAGCTTCTCACGGGCGTTCGACGCCGTCTTAAAGGAGAAGGCGAAGCTGTCCGAGGCATGGAAGCTCCGGAACTCGTCTTCGTCAAAGGTATATTGCTCTGTCGCCATGGAACGCAGCAACACACCTTTAATATACCGCCGCGCCTCAAGCATCTCGCCCCGCGAAGTTTCTAAACAGAAGTCCAAATCAATATCTACAGACAACCGGGGGCATTCGAATATCACTAGGTTGATGGCCGTTCCGCCCTTAAATCCGAGGCTTTTATAAAGAAAGGGGTCTTTCTCTATGAAATGCAGGACGCGCGTAAGACGGCATACCTTCTCAAGGGTGTTTGCAACGAAGCCCATCTTTTTTGCATACACATTCATTTCCTTGAGTTTATACTGTGTCAAACTTCATGCCTCCCTTGGAGATGACGAAAAGAAGGTTTTCGGGAACATAGAGCTTCCATTTCTCGTCGTAATATGTGCCTGGCCGATTCTTCAGGGATTCGTCAAAATACTGCTTGCTCTTTGAAATATGTTTTACACATTCCGCAAAAAGTTCATGGGGGGCGTCTATTTTTTCCTGAAAATGCTCGAGTATATATCCCATCTTTTTATATAAAAACCCCTTGCCGGATTTCTTGTATTTCTTGAGGTATGAGACCAGTTTTTGTGCGCTCAGCCAACGGGGGGGAATGGCCTCTATGCAGTTCAAAACTTCCTCGAGGCCCGCAATCTTGTTTATATCCTCAATGCTGTCGATGACAGTACGTTCAAGGTCTGTGACGCGAATCATCCCGTCGTATTTTGTTTCAACCCCCATATCAAGGTGCGACGCCGTGTAACGGTAGGTGATGCCGTTGTATGTGAACTCGGAAAACTTTTTGTTGCCGGGGGTCGCGACGTACAGTTCGTAAAAGACCTGATTTGTCATCCCGTGAAACTGAAAGGCCGAATGATGGGTGACGCAGGCCTCCGGGACGATATGGCTGGCAATCACGAAACGGTCAGCCACAGGCTCGCCCGTCTCCATGCTGATGGAAACGAAGAGGTTCCGCCGGACACTTTCAATGTACCCTTTCTTTTTATAGTTGTTCAAAAGGGATTTTGCGGTCTCCTTATTCCCTGTTAATTTTTCTACATCCTGCCGTGTAAAACATTTCATATCGACGAGCTTCTCATAATACTTCATCGTAATTTCCCCTTAAAAACAAAGTGCTTAACACATTTTAATATCTAATTTAGCGAAAAGAGGGCAATATTTCAACCCTTTATCGCAAAAACAGATATAAACACATAGTGTTTTCGTATTATTTTGTGAATATATGCTATTAAATCCCCCCGTGTAAGACAAACATTGCATTGCCCCTCCTGGTTTTATATGTCCAGGGAGGGCTTGAAGCGGTCCGCGCTGTAGGGGAGGACCGCAGGTTCGACTGGAGCCTCATCGATGACTTCTTCTGCGAGGAAGAAGTGGGCAGAGATGGGAATGAACGTGTGTTTTAGGCTTATATATACTACATGTAGTATATATAAGCACTTTAAGTTAAGTTGTTACGATGTTCTAACCTTCATCTCAAAACTTTCTTGGTTGAGCATCAATCCACTTATCTAAATCTTCTTTTACGTATCGCCGGGCTTTTCCTACACGAATATGCGGTGGTGGCCCCAAACGATTTTTTATCTGGCCGGTCATGCAGATAGTTCTAAGATACGAATAAGAAATACCTAAATATCGTGCCGCTTCCTTGCTCGTCAAAAGTCTTTTCCCTTCCATGCACAACACCTTCCCCTTATTTTTCAGGAAGGTTGCCTGCTAGAGGGGGGCTTAAACAAGGCAATTTGAAAAAACAAGAAAGTCTTTCTACTCCATACAATTTGGCAGAAAAGTTGAATTGTGCAAACATACATATGACATACAAATAAAAAGAGGGTCCCCAATTATTTTAGGGACCCCTTGCTATCCATGGAGCCGACTTCCGGACTCGAACCGGAGACCCCATCCTTACCATGGATGTGCTCTACCTGCTGAGCTAAGTCGGCTTTTCACATATAAATGGTGGTGGGAGTAGGGTTCGAACCTACGTAGGCGAACGCCGGCAGATTTACAGTCTGCAGCCTTTGACCACTCGGCCATCCCACCACATTTTTAACTATTTACTGGAGCCGGCGCCCAGACTCGAACTGGGGACCTGCTGATTACAAGTCAGCTGCTCTACCAACTGAGCTACACCGGCTCGCCGCTGGTATATTATAGCGGGAGAAAATAATCTGTCAACACTTTTTGTCAACTCTTATTCTCAACGGAATATCATTCTACAGTACTTTTTCTGCTTCTGCAACAAAAGCTTTTATTCCAGCCTGATGTATATACGGTTCCTCAGCCAATTGCGCTAAACGTTCGTGTAAAAGGGCTACATCACATTCTTCGCAAAAGACCATAAATGCCCACTCTTTTCCAGGGAAGATAGCATCCCCCCAATGAGTCTTTCCATTCTTTCGATCTTTACAAAGAACATCTTTCCACACAAAATAGCCGTCAAGCCCATTAGCGTCAAGAATTTCCATCAAATCTTCCGCTACGCTTTCATTGCAAAAAATCCAAAACATTTTCATGCTGTTTTCACCTGCCGCCCTTCTTCAAAACGCTTGGTTCGACGTAGTTTTTCTTCAAAAAGGCTGTAAATTACAGGAACAAGTACAAGCGTAACAATAGTCGATACAAGCAATCCTCCCATTACTGATATTGCCAAAGGCTGCCACAATTCAGCCCCTTGTCCACGGCTCACAGCCATAGGCAACATTCCAAAGAACGTTGTCAATGTTGTCATAAGAACAGGACGTAAACGGCGTTCTCCTGCCTCTAACAAAGCCTCGCGCAGTTTTAATCCTCTGGCACGAAGCAAGTTTATATAATCTACAAGAACTATGGCGTTATTGACGACTATTCCGATTAGCATAATGACCCCCAACAACCCCTGTAACGAGAGATACGTCCCCGTTAAAAGATAGGCAAAAGCAACACCCGTCAAAGCAAATGGTATGCTGAACATAATAATAAAGGGGTCAAGATATGCTTCATATTGCCCGGCCATGACCATGTAAACAAGAAGAACTCCCAAGAGGACAAGATATCCCATCTGCCTGAATGCATCGGCTTGTTCTTCCACTTCTCCGCCAAAGTTGATACGCACACCATGTGGAATCTCTACATTACGTATCATATCTCGCGCATCTTGTGTAACCTCACCTAATGACCGACCATGAACATTCGCCTCTACGATAATATACCGTTGCTTATTCTTTCGCTGTATTTCAGGCGGCCCTACGGTATCATCAAGACTGGCTATAGAGGAGAGACGAATAAGCTTTCCCGTAACACTTGGAACCATAAGACGATCAAGAATATCTCTGGAATCCCGCTGCTCATTGTTTAGGCGAATTCGAATAGGGTAGTCATCGTCACCTTCCCAATAACTTTCATTTGTCTCATATCCATAGTAGTAGGTTCGCAACGTTTGAGCTACAGCAGCAGTGCTGACTCCGGAAAGAGCGGCTTTTTCACGGTCTAATTCAACCCATACTTCTGGCCTGTTTTGTTTCTGGCTCAACGTTATATCGACAGCCCCTGGGATTTGAGCCAAGCTATCTTTTATTCGTGTTGCTGTGCTTAAAACTTCGCTCAGATTATCTCCATAAACTTCAATGTTTAGCGGTTTAGATCCTAAAAACATAGCTTTTATTGGAGATGTAACAATTACTGTCATTTTTTCAATTCCTGGTTTAGCTCTGAGCCATGAGCGCAATTCATTGGCTACGACAAAAGCGCTTCGATTTCTTTCTTTTTTAGGAACAAGCTTTATTCCCACTGTTCCTATATTGGGACCAGCTTCCTGACCTACGGCGACAGCATACCCCTTCTCATCTTTTCCATCGTAAGCATAAATGTTTGTTGCCTCGGGAATTGTCTCTTTGGCGTGCGCCATAATATCGTTCAAGAGAGCTGTCGTTTTTTCGAGTCGCGTTCCTTCAGGCAAGACAAAAGTAATTGAAATATCTCCCGTATCAGGTTCAGGAGTAAGCTCAGTTCCTATATAGCGGAATCCCCAAAAGGTCAAAACTAAAAGTAAAATGGCTACGGATACAACTTTTTTCCGATTATTTAAACTCCACGAAAGAATATTACGATACGTTTTTTCAAGCCAGACAAGACACCGTTCTGTAAATTTATGTATTCGAAATTGATCCTCTTCTCGTTTAAAAAAGCGGCTTCCCATCATAGGGATAAAAGAGAGACTTACGAAAAGAGACGCAACAACTGCTAAAACCATAACGATAGTAAGAGCAGAGAAGAATACACCAACAAGGCCAGAGATAAAGGCCAGAGGTAACAAAACAACAGCTGTTGTAAGGGTAGATGCAACAAGTGCAGATTGAACTTCTCTCGCTCCCAAAACGCTCGCAACAGACCGGCGCTCACCTAATTCAAGGTGATAAACAATTTGGTCAGTAGCAACAATAGAATTGTCAACTACCATTCCGCTGGCAACTGCAAGGGCCGATAAAGTGAAGATATTGATTGTATAGTCAAGCCATCCCATAACAATAAAAGTGATAATCAGTGAGAAGGGTATTGCCGAACAAATAATAAGTGAAGCAGGCAACCGTTTTAAAAAGGCCCAAGTCACTATAAACACCAAAAGAATTCCTACAAATAGTGACGATCCCAAATTCTTAATGGAATCCTGTATAAAATCAGCAGTATTGAGTCCCACGTAATATTGAACGTCAGAGGGAAACTCCCGAGCTTTCATTTCCTCCATTTTGGCCAATACCGAACGACTGACTTCCACTGTATTTGCGTCACTGTTTTTTAAAACGATAAGTATGACAGATCGTTGACCATCATGGAAACCTTCAATTTCTGTTTCTTTAAGGCCATCGACTATTGTCGCTACATCTTGTAAGTAAACAGGCCGCCCCCGTATAACACCAACAATAACTTTTTTAAGTTCATCTACAGATTTAAATCGTCCAGGAACACGAAGATAATACTCTACCTGATCTTCTTTCATTGATCCTGCTGGGATATTGATGTTTTCACTTTCAATAGCCTTGATTATTGTTTGAGTAGACAGCCCTAAAGCTTCGATTTTGTTTATATCGAGCTGAACTTGTATTTCTCGACGATCTCCTCCATAAATAAGAACCTCTCCCACTCCTGGAATCCGTGAAAGCGTTTCCGCTACTGTATTATCTGCGAAATGATAGAGACCCTGAAATGAGCTTCCCGCTGTAAGCGACATACTCAATACGGGAACTGTACCTGACGTAATTCTCAAAATTATCGGCTCTTCTGCATCGTCAGGAAGGTCTCGTTTTGCAAAATTAACAGCGTCACGTATATCCCCTACTTTTACATCAAGATCTTCTCCCCATTTAAACTTTACAGAGACGACAGAGAGATTATCCTGAGACTTAGAAAAAATTGTATCTACGCCTTCTATAATAGAAACCTGATTTTCTACAATTTTGCTTACTCGTTGTTCCACATCGCTTGCGGAAGCCCCTGGCCATGTTGTCAATATATTGATAACAGGGGGTTCAATTTCAGGCAATAAGTCTACTTTCAGAGTTGTAAATACCAACCCCCCCAAAAGTAATACTGCCAGAAAAACCATTAGTGTCGTAATTCGGCGTTTTACAGAAAATTCTGGTAACGTCATTTATGAACCACCTCAATAGCAACGCCTTCTGAAACTTTTTCTGACCTAGTCAAAATAACTTCGTCAGAAGAGGAAAGGCCATCAAGAATCTCAATCATTCCTTTTGACTCGTCCCCTAATGTTACATAACGCAATTCAGCCGTATCCTCTTTTGTTCGCACATAACATATGGATTGCCCAGTTCCAGCCATTTGTCCCACAGCTTCAAGAGGAAGGGCTAAACCTTCATGCGTTTCCAATTCAATAACTGTGCGGGCAAACATCCCCGGTTTTAATATTGAAAGGGAATCAAGCAACACCTCAACTTTTCCAGTTCGTGTCGCTGCATCAAGGGTTGGTGAAATTCGAGAGACAGAAGCCTCAAATTGCCTCCCCGGAAAAGCATCCAGCTGCAAAGAAGCTTTTTGACCAACTCGAACTCGAGGGTATACCTTTTCTGGAACGGAACCTACTGCCTTGACTTTCATATTCTTGGCTATCATGAAAGCAGGCGTTGACGACGTCGTATCGCCGGGATCTAGATTCCTTGCGGTGATAACTCCTGAAATAGGCGCTTCTATTTTGTGATAGCTTTTTAAAATTTTGAGTTGTTCAAGAGCTGCTTGAGCTTCTTTTACCTGTTTTTTAGATGTTTTGTACTCACCATCTATATGCTCAAAATGTTGCCTGCTAATAACTTCTTCTTTATAAAGTGCTGAGAAACGTTCAAAATCGTTTTTTACTGTCCGATAATAAATTTTAGCTTTCGATAGCGTCGCTGCCGCCTGATTAATCTGCTCACTTATCAAGCTCTCATCAAGTTCAGCCAGAATCGTACCCGCTTTAACTATGTCGCCTTCATTGACAAATACTCTTAAAACAGTTTTACCGGGAACCTTACACACTACAGCGGCTTCTTCCTCTGGTTCTAAAGTTGCTGCAAAATGAAGCTTTTCAGTAAAAAGCTTTGTTTCGGGAGAAACCGTTTCTACTTTAATTCGCTCTCGTTCAATAGGCTGTTGCTCTAGCTGATGTTGTTGATAAGCACGAAAACCTATGAGCCCAAGAAAAAGAATGACAATACTGAAGAGCAATAACACTTTTTTCATCGAAACCACTCCTATTCCCTATTCTCCGCAACCATATGGTTAGAACCAATTGAGTATAAAAGCTCAGATTCAGATGTATATGTGTCATATACAGCATCAACAAGTTGGGTTCGTGCGTTAGTTAACGCAACTCTGGCATCAAGCACATCAATGTTTGTTCCAACCTGTGCTCCATACCGCTTCAACGCCATTCGGTAGTCTTCTTCTGCACTTTCTACTTGCTTCTGAGCTACATTGATACGTTGCATCGCTGACTCAAGATTTAACTTTGCAACTGAAACTTCAAGACAAATTTGCTTTTTAAAATCTTCTGCTCTGTAAAGAAATTCATCAGCAGCAGCTCGTGCTTCTTTAGCTTTCGACTTACTCGCTCCTCCATCAAAGAAGGTCCACAAAGCTGTAACAGATATTTTCCAATCATCTTTTTCACTTGGGAAAAAGGTATCGTCTACAACGTAACTTTCAGCTTGCAACACTACCTGAGGACGTCCTTCTGCTGATGCCGCCTGAGCCAAAGCAAGAGAAGATTTAAGAGCATAGTCTAGAGCTTTCAGTTCAGCTCTTTGTTGTAGTGCTACATCTAGTGGTTTCTCTGGAATATATACATTTTTTACACTCTCTTCAGGAGTTGAAAGAACATATTTTTCTCGAAGAGAAGAACCAACGGCCCTTTCTAGAGCATTCCATGCCACATCTACAGCATTAACAGCACGAATGCGGTTTAATTCTGCTTCTGAAACATCCACGTCAACTCTGAGAAGCTCGTTCTTAGCCACTACTCCATGTTTATAAAAAGACTCGACTTGTTTTAAGTGCTCTTGTGATAAGTCCCAAACATCTTCAGCTATAACCAATTTAGCTCTGGCTCTTTGTAAATTATATAAAGCCTTTAAAACATTATTTTGTACTGTTTGAGAAACTCTGGTCTCTTGAGCCTTGGCTCCCTCAAAGGCAAGCTTTTGACTCCGTATCGAATTCTCAACTCCTCCGCTGCTATAAAGCAAGTAGTTGAGAGAAATAGCAGCTCTGTATGTTTTTTCAAAACCGGCAACAGCTCTACCTGTAGGAGCCGGAATGCCATTCAAATAGACGGGATACCAAGGAGCTTCTTTTTCTTGTTGATATGTTATAGATGTTGATAACTGTGGAAGCTGTGAAGCTTTTATTCCCTCAAAACGAGCTTGTGCTTGTTTTACCCTTTCTGCCTCGGCAGCTAACACAGGATTATTTTTTTGAGCTAGTTCTAACACTAGAGATTCAGTGAGGACTTGAGGACTTTGCGCCCAAAGCTTTCTCTCGCATGAAAGGACCAGAACAAAAATAGCCACCACTAAAATAAAAAAAGAAAATATTCTGTTATGGCGCATATGACGCCCCTCCCTTAAGAATACGCAAAACAATAAATTTCCAAGAACGTTTAGCTTCTTCGGCAGAGTATATTGTTCCCAAATTGACTAGTACTCCCGAAAGAAAGCTTTCAAAGAGCCGAATTAACTCCTTCACAGTTAATTCACCTGCTCCATTTTTAAGCTTGGGATACATTCGTATAAGGGTTGATTCAAGCTCTTCTACCAAAGAAGCGCTAATTGACTTATTGAGCTCCAGAATTTCCTTATTTCCCCTTATGGATTCAAGAGCCATATGAACGCTGAACATACGCCAAATTTTATCGTTCATCATTGCATCAATAAGCTGTTCACCCCTCCGAATAAAGAGTCCATCACGTTCTTCTGGTTCTTCAGCTTCAGATGGGAGCATAATACCCCTAATCCGTTCTACCTCCCGTTTTAACACCTCTCTGTAAAGGTCAAGTTTCCCCGGGAAATGCCAATATAAGGCTCCCTTACTCAACCCGGCTTCTCTTACTATGACATCAATACTCGTTCCGTAAAAACCTTTTTCTGCAAAATGTTTACGAGCTATATCTAATATATGCGTTCGTGTATCTTGTGCGTTATCCTTCACGGATTCACCTCCCGACCGTTTAGTATGTTATGATATATACAACATACCGAACGGTCTGTCAATATTAAGCATATAAAAAAAGGGGTGCTTTATAAAGCACCCCTATTAACATTTTCTCTGATTTTCACGAAAGGGATAAAATATTTTTTGCTATTTCAAAATAGACGATTAGCCCAAATACATCGACGATAGTTGTAATAAAGGGACCAGACATAATGGCAGGGTCGATACGCACCATTCGGGCTATAAAAGGTAAGAGTGTCCCAGCAAGATTTCCAAGTAAAACTACGGCAACAATAGCAAAAGCTACAGTTAAGGCTACGCCATATCCTGTATGAAGCATATATGCCCGAACTAAGCCTAAAACGGCTAAAGCTGCGCCTAATAAGATTCCTGTTAGCGCTTCTCTACAAATAACTTTTCCTATATCTTTCCATTCAATATCACCAAGGGTAAGACCTCTTATTACGAGAGTGGAGGCCTGCGTTCCAGCATTTCCACCTGTACCAATAAGCAAAGGGATAAAAAAGGTTAAAGCAACGACACTTTGCAAAGCAAAAGAATATCGTTTTAAAACAACAGATGTCATTGCCTCCGTTAATATACAAATGAAAAGCCACATAAAACGTTTTTTAGCCAACGTAAAAATACTCGCATCAAGATAATTCTCTTCTACAGGCTGAATACCAGCCATACGTTCAAAGTCTTCCGTTGCCTCTTCCTCAATAATATCGAGAATATCGTCAAAGGTAATAATACCGACAAGGCGCTTCTCATTATCGACTATAGGGATAGCCTGTAAGTCATATTTCGACATTATCTGAGCAACTTCCTCCTGGTCGGTTGTTGTTGTTGCATATATAGGGTCGTCCATAAGGGCTGCCACTGTAGTATGAGGTTCAGCCATTATGAGCGTTTCTAAATCGACAACCCCTTTCAGGTATCGCTGGGTATCAACAACAAAACATGTATAAATAGTCTCTTTACTTCGTGCTTGCTTACGGATTCTCTCAATAGCCTGCTCTGTCGTCATTTCTTCCTTTAAATCTATATATTCAGGAGTCATTATTCGTCCGGCAGAGCTCGCTGGATAGTTCAAAAGCATATTAGCAACCTTACGTTCATCTGAAGAAAGACGTAATAACAATCTTTTAACAGTCTTTGCAGGTAACTCATCAAAAAGAGCTGTTCTGTCATCATCAGACATTTCTTCCATAATCTCTGATACTTCCGCATCAGTGAAATGGTTCAGCATTTCTTCTATTTCAGTGCTATCCATAAACTCAAACACGTCAATAGCCTGATCTTTTGCCAGCAACCTGAAAAGAAAGACCCTTTCTACAGGAGGTTTTTCTCCCAAAATTTCAGCAACATCAGCTGGCTCAATAGTGCTTAGAAGCTCTTTTAAGCTTTTAAATTTTTTGCTAAGGAATAATTTATCGATGCTCTCGAGGAATTTGTGGTGCAAATTATCCACTGGCATCTCCCCCTTTGTTCCTATATTTTTTTAAAGGGTGAGAAACAGGTCACACCCGACGGGCGCCGGGCGCTATCAAACCTGCAATGAGGGATAATAGAACGAACTCGACGCCTGTTAGTTCATGAGAAACCTTATAAAACTACACGATAAAGGGACTATACCGCTATCCATGTTACACCTCTTTTAAAAGAACATACGGGGCATTGCATATGAAAACACCCCGTATGTTTTTCTTTTCGTAAAGTAATTAACGTTTGGAGAACTGTCGCAGTCCTCGGGCACCCTTCTGACCGAATTTCTTTCTTTCGACCATACGAGGATCTCGGGTAAGATACCCTGCCTTTTTAAGAACGGGACGAAGTTCTGGATTTAGCTTAAGAAGGGCTCTGGCAATACCAAGGCAAACCGCTCCGGCCTGGCCGGTAAGACCGCCTCCATTAGCCCTGACAAAAACATTGACTTTTCCTTCTACGCCAGCAGTTTTTAAAGGAGCTAAAGCATGTACCTGCCATACGTCGCGGGGGAAATAGTCTTCAACTGTTCTTTCATTAATTTTTATAGTTCCATCGCCCGGGCAAACTCTCACGCGAGCAATAGCATTTTTACGTCTTCCTGTACCCCAAAAATAGGAAGGAGTTGGCATTCTTTTTCCTCCTTTCTTATATTAAATGTCAAGAGTAACTGGCTGTTGTGCTTCGTGAGGATGATTGGCTCCCGCATAGACCTTAAGTTTCCGCTGGAAATTAAGGCGTGTCTTGGAAGGAAGCATCCCTTTCACAACAAGCTCGACAAGTCGCTCTGGTCTTTTCGCCATGATTTCACCGTAGGTCTGGCTTTTAATTCCGCCAGGATATCCTGTGTGGTGATATCTTTTAGCATTCATCAGCTTATTACCAGTCAACTTTACTTTATCCGCATTGATAACAATCACGAAATCTCCACAATCAACATGTGGGGTATAGGTCGCTTTATGTTTCCCCATCAGTATTCTAGCTATTTTGACAGCTAGTCTTCCCAATGGTTTATCGGTGGCATCTACTACATACCACTCACGCGCAACTTTGTCGCGAGTAGCCATGTAGGTACGATTGCTCGCCATGCTCATTTCCTCCTTTATACTTCAATTCAAATATATAGGGAAAAGCCCCAAAGGACACTCATAGACACGAAACTGTTTCTTTATAGTCGCATCTGGGAATGGTGGCGGCACTCCCACTAAAAGGAAACGTTTCTATATTCTAGAAGCATCCGTAGAACTTACTTATTTTACACGTTTTAGCTTAGAATTTTCAATAATCCCTGGCAATCTTCCTCGTTTTGCTATAGGGATTCCATCGATAACCTTCAAATCCATGGTCATATCTCGAGGAGTTCCATGAGCAATATAACTTCCAACGCCAAAAGAATCAACACCCGCTTCAGAAAGAATTCTAATTCGCTCTGGATTAAGGCCGCCTGAAGCAATAATTTTCACATGTGAAAATCCTGCTATATCTAAACGATACCGAACTTCTTTTACAAGCTCAGGTGTTACTCCGCCTCGTTCGCCGGGGGTATCGAGACGAACTCCAAAAAGACGGTCTCCGAGAGCACGAGCTACACGAAGCGACTCTTCAGCTTCATCTTTAAATGTATCGATAAGAACGATCCTCGGTTCCCCTTCCGGAACCTCTTGGTCATAATACTTGGCTAATTCAACGGTGTCTCCCACAATAAGAACTGCAGCGTGAGGAACTGTTCCTGTCGGCTCATGCCCAGCTAATTTGGCTCCTAACATGCAACTCGCACCGGAACAACCACCAACAGCGACAGCCACTCTTTCCATTACTGGAGCAATAGCAGGATGGACGTGTCTTGCACCAAAGCAAAGAACCGGCCTTCCTTCCGCAGCTTCAACGCACTGACGGGCAGCCGTTGCCCACCCACTGGAACTTGCCAAAATTCCGAGAAGAACCGTTTCGTATAGACCGAACTCGGAATAAGCCCCGCTTATTCTCATAACAACTTCTTTAGGAGCGAAAGTATCTCCTTCTTGTAATGAAGAGACAGAAACGTTTTTACTCTGCAAAATTCGCATTGCCTCTGGAAGTCCTGCAAAAACACCATTACCACGAGCAAAAAACTCCGCTACAACCGGAGTATTATCTTTTCCAGCTCGATGGAGCACATCTTTTGTTTTCAAAAAATAGACATCGGAGGTCAATCCACTCAAAATTTCTTCGTGCGTTGCACTATAAAAGCGATCTGTATCGACCGTAATAGAAGAAAGATCGTCGAGGGAATTTAAGTTCCCGTTTTTGGTCATACCTATTCTCCTTTATTTTGTCATTATTACAAGTACAAGAGAAGTTAACATGAAAAGGCCGGTTAACACAACCGTTATTTTCGTCAAGCCACTCAAACGCTGCCACTGACTTCCACCCATATCCGACTGGGTTCCTCCTCCAAAGATGCCGGAGAATCCGCCTTCTTTACGCTGTTGAAGAAGAACTACTCCCATTAAGGCAATACTCAAAAGGATATGAACTATGCCAAGAAACATTCTCACTTACTACACCCCCTACACAATAAGGCACCCAAAATCCAAACAGTAGATTATTCTATCACATTTGTTGTTGAAGAATATGTATTAATTGATAAGAAGCTATAGCTCTATGTGAAATACGAGCTTTTATTTTATCAGGAAGATCAGCAAATGGACTATCAAACCCCTGAGGAATAAAGAGTGGATCGTAACCAAATCCACCTTCTCCTTGTTGTTCCTCTGCAATTTTTCCCCAACACTCGCCTTCCGTTATTATAGTATGCCCCTCTTCAGGAAAACAGAGAGCAAAAGCAGCTACATATTTTGCTGTTCGATCTTCTTTCCCTTCAAGAGATTGAAGAAGCCACTTATTCCTCGCCTCGCTGGAAGCAGCAACTCGAGCAGAAAAAATACCAGGTTTCCACTGCAGGGCGCGAACTTCAAGACCGCTATCGTCAGCTAAAGAAGGCATACCGCTTGCTTCCGCCCACGCCGCAGCTTTCAGATAAGCATTCCCCATATATGTCTGGTATGTTTCGTCCACATCAAGAGATAGACGTTCTGGACCAAAAACAAGATTTATCTGCAAGGGGGCAAGTAAAGCGACAACTTCTTCGTATTTATTACGATTACTGCTGGCAAAAAGAACAGATCTCACCAACACAAGCCTGTCGCTCCTCTTCCGTAATATCAAGAACTGCTACCTGATGCTGCATTATCGATTGAAGTCCTTCTTCTGCCAAGTCGAGCATTGCATTGAGTTCGTCTCTAGCAAAAATTCCCTGCTCACCTGTCCCTTGAATTTCTATAAGCTCTTTATTGCCATTCATTACAACATTACAATCGACTTCAGCTCTGCTGTCTTCCTCGTAACAAAGATCCAAACAAAGACCGTTTTGTATTTTGCCAACGCTGACAGCACCAATAAAAGATTTAAGCGGCAATGTATTTATTTTTTTATTTTCCCTTAAATATCTCAGGGCATCAAACAATGCAATAAAAGCTCCAGATATGGCAGCGGTACGAGTTCCACCATCAGCTTGAATAACATCACAGTCTAGCCAGATCGTTCTTTCTCCCAAAAGAGAAAGATCAACTGCAGCACGTAAAGAACGCCCTATAAGACGCTGAATTTCTTGGCTTCTTCCGTTAATCGTTCCCTTAGTGGTGCTTCTCGTTGTTCTTTCAGCAGTAGCCCGAGGCAACATGGCATATTCTGCAGTAATCCACCCCTGGCCGCTCCCTTTCAAAAAGGATGGAATTTTTTCTTCAACAGAGGCTGTACAAATAACCTTAGTTTGGCCAAAACAGGCTAAAACTGACCCTTCGGCATAGCATGTGTATCCACGCTCAAAAGTTATTGGGCGCATGTCGTTGAACTTTCTACCATCACTTCGTACATAAATATTTTCCATAATAATGCGTTGATCCTTCCTTTTACGAACGAATTTCCCAAGGAACCGAAAGATTTACAGGCGCGCCGCTCTGAGGAACTTTCCCCTCTACGAGAAATCTCACTTTTGCAACTGGAGAGAAACTCTCTTTCACCGTCTGCACGATCCCCGTTATAAGCAGAGTACTTGTCTGCTCCCCTAGAGCATTAAGTGAAGCCATAAAGGCATTATTTACATTAAGATATGCCGTATCTCCATTTCTAAAAACATGTTGAACGCTCACTCCGCGCAATGGATCGCCGCACTCTTCAAAAAGTTTCGCAATAAGACGCTTCATGTCATCTTCCATAATGCTTGAAACTACAACTGCATCTTTTTTAACGATATTTCCGTCTATAGGAATATAGATAGGAAAGGTTACCTTTCTTCCTACAGTTGAGTCTGCTGCCAAAAATTCCGAAAGCTCCTGCTGATTCTCAACAACATCACTCTGGTTTACCAAATTTTTCTTATTCAAAAGATCCAACGTAAAAGATGTTCCCCAATAACCCACTCCAAAAAACAAAAAGACAATAGCAACCCACGCTATGATACGAAAGACCATGGGAGCTTTATGTGTCGATGTCTCTTCTGCATACCTCCGCCCACGCTTAGAACGAGGCTTTGTCTTTGATAACTCCGCTTGTCTATCTAAATTACGACGAATTTGCAAATCATCTTCAAAATCGTCAGAAAAACGATCTTCTTTACGAACCATGTTGTATAGCGCTAACGCGCCACACACCTCCTCTCACATCTCCTATTTTATCGGCCTCCATTGAAGTAGGCCTCTACCCCTCGCGCAATAGCTTCGGCAAACTGTCTTTGAAAAGACGTAGAAGCAAGCTTTTTCGCTTCACTTCGTTCAGTAATAAAACCTGTTTCTATGAGCACTGCCGGCATCGAAGCACCACGCAAAACAAAAAATGGGGCCTGAGCAACTCGTCTCATATTTAAACGATTATTTTTTCCTGCTTTAAATAGATATTCCGCTACGTCAGTACTATCACTAATTTTAGCGTTTTGCTGCATATTTCCAAGAATATTCAAAAGCATTTTTGTCTTTTTATCAACTTGTGCTGAACTCTCACTACCATTATCGCCTGTCAACTCTCGGTTTTCAATTAAAGCCAACTGCATTGCGTCTTTATCTGTAGGCAAAGCCATAATGTATATTTCCGTGCCAGTCGCATGCCTTCCTTTAGGTAAAGCATTGGCATGAATACTGATAAACATATCAGCTTCCCAATTATTCGCCAACTCAGTACGCTCTCTCAACTTTAGATAAATATCTGTGCTTCGAGTCAAACGCACATCAAAACCTCGTTTTTTAATACTCTCCGCTAATAATTTCGAAAACTGAAGGTTTAAATTCTTTTCTCTCAAGCCGTTTGAAACGGCGCCAGGATCTTTCCCCCCATGACCAGGGTCAACAACAATGAGAGGTTTTTTTGATTTCTTCTGAGGTGGCACAGCAACACGTTGAGGAACAGAAACATTCTGAGATTCAGGAATATTCCCGCCAGGTGCTGTTATTTCCAGAATTTCTTTCTGTTTTTCGGGGAATATGTCAACCACCAATCGCGTCGGATTAGGAAGGGTAAAGATGTTCATTTTCCCGCCCTGAACGGAATGCAAGGATACTATATATTTCCCATTTAAAGTATTCATTTTGACAGATACATCTTGAGGATACGGAGAAGAAAGATCGTTTTGAGAAAGACTCGAACCAGAGAAAACAATAGAAACCGACGTATCTACCTCTTTTGATTCAGGTTCGGCCACACCCAAATAGTCAAAAACTACCCTAATTTTTTCTTCATAACGTCCCCATCTCAGCGACTTTAGCTCACATGTCGGTTGTTGAATCAGTTGTTGAACCGGTTGCTGAATCGCTGGCTTAATTTCTTCATGAAGAGGTTGAAGCTCTTCTATAACAACAGGAATATCAGAAGCCCCCATCCACGATAGCGTAGATTTATCCCCCGCTGCCTGATATAAAGATTGAAGAATTTTCATGGCAGATCGAGAATCAAGCCACCAATGTCCATTTTCCAAAACGGGTGCTGAGGCTGTCGGTAGAAGCTGAACATTCAACCATACTGCTGTAGCTTTATGAACAAGTTGTAACTTATTGTTTTTGTAATAAATCAAAAGTGTATCTTCTTTTTGCTCCAAATCAAGCTGTAGAAGTCTCACCATAGTCCCAATAGAAACCATGGTCAATCTGCCTTGTTCTTTTATTGGAACGTCTCCAAGGACACGACCGTTAAGAGCCAAATTCCATCCCGTCGAAGACATCGCCGAATCGGAAATAAAAACAAGTGCTGTTATAAGAAAAATAAAAATAAATATAAATTTTTTACAAACCTGCCGCTGTAACATTATCGATCACCATCGTACATCCCCCAATATCGCCAAAAAAGGAAAGATCGCCCCCTACTAAAACGATACGATTCAACAAATCAAGTAAATTCCCAGCTATTGTCATTCCTGCAATAGGACGATCAAGGAGGCCTTCAAAGAGACGTACTCCTTTTATTCCAAGGGAAAAATCCCCACTTACAGGATTAACTGTATGAAGTCCAAGAAGCTCTGTTACATAAAGTCCATTCTGAACAGAATGGAAAATTTCCTCAGGTGAGAGCGTCCCCGGTTCCATATAAAGATTGGAAATATCCACATCAGGAAGAGAGGAGAAACTTCTTGCCCCATTTCCTGTAGAACGTACCCCATCTTTTCGAGCATATTTAAGGTTATAGAGAAAAGCTTCCACTATACCTTCTTTCATCACAACCGTTTTCTGACAAGGAACGCCCTCTCCATCGAAAGGAGAGGTTCCTAGTTTCCGTGGCATAAGACCATCATCTATGAGAGAAAGAAGAGGGCTGGCAACTTTTTTCCCGAGTTTCCCTTTGTAAAGGGAACGATTTTTATGGACGTTTGAAGCACAAAAAAGATCCCCAATGACAGAAAGCAGTGATGATGAAACCTCTGGAGAAAAAATCAAAGTATATTTTTTAGTAGGGAGAGGCGTTCCCCCCAATGTATAGGCTGTCTGTTTCACAGCCTTTTCCGCTATCTTTTGAAGAGAACAATCTTCAAGAAAACGAAACTCTTCCCCAAAACCCCCCATCTCCATATGTTCGCCGTCGCTCATAACAAGGCTAACACCAGCAGCAAGAGCCGTTCCTTCATACCATCCATATATACCTGCAGAGGACATATAAAAAGTATCCCCTTGCCCATCGGCCCATGAAGCACTTCGTACAGAAACAACCCGAGAGTCCTTTTCTCTTACATAACGAGTCATTTCATTACACCACTCCATACGCTGTTCTGGTGTGATTGACTGAACAGCATCATCTTTGAGCTCTAATTCTTCCGAATAGGAGGGGGCGTCTTCATAAAGAACAACCCACGGATCGGGTTCAACCAGAGAACAATTGTGCAAGCTCCAATCGACAAGTTGCTGTAACGCCACTTTATTTATGGCATTAACATGTGCTACACCCTGACGACCTTCCCCATCAAGAACGCGCAGTCCAATACCTGTAATACAGCCTGAATTATTCTGCTCCGGTTTCCCATCTCGAAGAGATAAGGAAGAATTACATCCTGAATAATAGAGGACATCGGCCCCAGACGCTCCTTTTTTTGTTGCTTCGTCTATTAGAAATTCTGAACAGTGAACTATCTCATCATACCAAGGGACAACCATTCTATTGTCTAACCTCTTCGACTATAATATCTGCGGCCGCCACGGCTTGTTCCCTAGAAACATCAAGATGAGTTACAAGACGTATACGCCGCTCTCCCATTGCCGTAAAAAATACGCCTCTCTTTGAGCAACGATCTATCAACATATCTGCGGTAAGATCACCTTCAGGTAAAGAGAAGAAGATCATGTTTGTCCGCTTACCATTATTCTCTACAGCTATGCCTGCTGCTTCAAGTATCTGAGCAACAAGACTGGCATTATCATGGTCTTCTTTCAAATGTTCAATATTATGTTCTAAAGCGTAGAGGCCAGCTGCTGCAATAACTCCAGCCTGCCGCATTCCTCCACCTACACGTTTCCTCCAATGGCGCGCTCTTTCTATAAAATTGCGAGAGCCGCAAATAATACTCCCAACAGGAGCCCCAAGCCCCTTTGATAAGCAAAGCTGCACAGAATCAACGAGAGTTGTATAAGCAGAGACATTTGTTTCCCACGCTGTAGCAGCATTGAAAAGCCGTGCGCCATCTAAATGAATGGATAGCCCGAGTTCTCGAGCCTTGCAAGCTGTTTGGGCAAAGACGTCAGGAGAAAGAGCTATTCCACCACATTTATTGTGAGTGTTTTCAAGACAAAGAAGCTTGGCAGGAGCAAAATGAACGTTGGGAGGAAGACATTTCTCTTGAACAGCCTCCGGGCTCGGAATCCCCACAGAGTCATCTACAAGCATAGGAAATAATCCGCCGAGAACGGATAGACCGCCACCTTCGTAATTATTGATATGAGAATAGGTCCCAAGAATGACACCATCTCCTCGATTGCCGTGAGTCAGAAGAGAAACAAGGTTCCCCATAGTTCCAGAGACTGCAAATAAAGCCGCCTCTTTTCCTGTTAGTTGGGCAGCCTTTTCTTCTAGTTTTATGACTGTGGGATCTTCTCCATAGACGTCATCTCCTACTTCAGATTCATACATTGCTCGACGCATGGCTTCACTAGGTTTTGTCACTGTGTCACTTTTTAGATCGATGGGAAAGTGCATCTCTATTCTCCTCCTTACATCATTTAGACTCTTTCGTTAACCTTATCACGTTATACTACCATTTATCTACAGGGATATACCTAAACGCGCCCAAGGTAAGAAATCAGTCTTTACACGAATCCCCATTGACACACTGGGTCTATTCGTTCCGTGAAAATCTGAACCTGCCGTAGTAAAGAGATCCATCTCTTTTGCAATACGAAGATACTGAAATATTTGTTGTGAAGAATGGCTGGGGGAAAGACACTCTATTCCCCATAAACCTAAAGATTTTAATTGTTTCAAAATATCGACAAGAACACCATAATCATCTGTCGTTTGGGCAGGATGAGCTAAAACAGCCACTCCATCCGCTTTTTGTATAACATCAATACAAACTTCAGGGGAAAGACGATAGCGAGGAACGTATGCAGAAGCATCGTGGCCAAGATATCTGTCAAAGGCCTGCCACATATTCTGAACATATCCTTTTTTAATGAGGACTCTTGCAACATGCGGACGCGCTACTACATCTCCGTTGGCTTCTGCTCTTACTTCTTCGATAGAAACAGACATCCCCAGTTTCTGAAGCTTTTCACATATTTTTATGTTTCTTTCGTCTCGTCCTTCTCGCAAATCTTTCATATGTTTTTGGAAGAGAGGAGATTCAACGTTAATCCTATATCCAAGAATATGCATAACGCCATTAAACTCTGCTGAAAGCTCTACTCCCGAAACTCCACGCACTCCCAATTTATTGCAAGCTGTTAAAAATTCATTTACACCTTCCGTGGTGTCATGATCTGTTAAACTCATGACAGACAATCCTCGCCTTTTTCCTCTGACCACAAGATCCCGAGGAGCAAGAGTTCCATCGGAACTGGTACTATGAAGATGTAAATCAATGAAAATCATCTTGCTAGCCTGCGATTTCCGAGTCTAGTTCATCAGCAAGAATAACATCAAGATCAAAAAGCGTAACGAGATCAAGAAGCACGACAAGCCGTCCGCCTTCTTGTTTTATAACTCCCAAAAGATATTTCTTTTCCATAGAGGTATCCAGTTGAATATTCTGTTCTATCTGAGAGTCAAAGACAGTACATACTTCGCGAACTGAATCGACTAAAATACCAAATTGAATATCATTCCATGAAACTACAACGATTCGAGAATCTTCAGTCAAAGCTTTTTCTTCCATCCCCAACTTCAATTCCATATCAAATACTGGGACGATCGTGCCACGAAGATTTATTACTCCACGAATGTAATCTGGAGCGTTAGGAACGCGTGTAATTACTGGCGGGACTCGAACAATTTCCTTCACTTCATTTACGTTCAGAGCAAATTCTTCCTTGCCAAGAGAAAAGACAAGAATGATTTGCTCTTCTCCTCTATCTTCCTGAGCTACATTTTCAATATTCTGCGTCTGAGATACATCCATTTTAGGTACTCCTCCTTGTGGAATCCTTATCTACCACTGTTCATGATGCAAAAGAACGCCATCTAACGTAATGATCCGTATATCATGCTCTTCGATTAGAGCTATGCTTGCCGGATCTCGCCCGCGGGGTAAAGAAGCCCCTCCCGGATTTAAAAACCACGTTTTCCCTTCTCTGACAAGTGAACCTACATGAGTATGACCAGATATGACAAGATCTGCTTTTGCATTTAATGCTAAATGTCGTAGTTGAGAGAAATGAGAGCCGTGGTTTAAGAGTATAAGTTTGCCGGCCCACCATATTGTCACGTAAGGAGAAAGTATAGGCCACTTCAGCCACTCCTGATCCCGAGAAAAATCACCGTTGCCTTTTGCAATAAGAACGGGAACAGAAGAAGCATTCATCATATCGGCTAGTCCAGTATCAACTCCACTTTTTAAAACATCTCCTGCGTGAAGAATGGCCTCCACATCACCCCATATATTCAAAGCCTTCTCCCATGCATCTGCGTGACCATGTGTATCGGCAATAACACCAAGACGACGAGACATCCTTTCTCTCACCTCCTCATAGAATCGACAATGGAAAGAACGTCACGTAAAAGGGCAAAAGCTGCTGATCGACGGCCAGCACCAGCACCTTCTATACATATCTCCCCCATTGTATCAGTCGAGATAACTGCACCATTTGTTACGCCATAAAGAGTAACGAGAGGATGATTGGCCGGTAAGGCCGCTGGGGCTACTTCTATGTAAACGTTCTGGCCTTTCCTTTCTATTCTTGAAAGGAGACGCACCACTCCACCTTTAGTTCTTGTCCTGTTAAGCATTTCAGGAGTAACTTCACGAATTCCTTTTACATGTATTTTATCTTTTGTAAGCATGGGAGAGCCCATAAGTGCTTGAGCTACAATCATTGCCTTATAAGCAGAGTCCCAACCATCAATATCTATACTGGGATCAGCTTCTGCATATCCTCGCCTTTGCGCATCAAGCAGTGCATCATCAAGAGTGCTTCCCTGACGCATTTGCTCAAGAATATAATTACATGTTCCATTCAAAACTCCTTCAAAAGACAGAACTTGAGTTGCAGGCAATCCATGTCGGACTAAAGAAAAGAGAGGGGTTCCACACATAACAGTTCCCTCAAAAAGGAAATGAGCTTTATTAACCTGAGCCAGTTTTGATAAAGGGTGATACCAAAGAGCTACTGGAGATTTGTTACATGTAACAACTGATTTTCCTCGCAAGAAGGCTCTCTCGATAAAAGAACGAGCCGGCTCTCCTGTTTCCAAACTTGAAGATGTTGTATCTATGAGAACATCATATTCTCCGTTACAAAGTAACTCTTCAAGAGAAACAGAATCACGATTTTCCTTAGCGTACAGTATCTTACCATCGATACGCCCTGTCTCTTCTTCTGCCTTAAAAACCTCATTAATATCAAGTCCTCGCGGGGAATATATATTTCCTCTTCTTCGCGTAGCTATTCCGTTAATTTGCACTGAACTTTTAAATTGAGAAAAAATTTCTTCTTTTTTTCGTATCAGTAGAGAACAAAACTCACGCCCAACGTTGCCAAAACCAAGAAGAAGAATAGATAAATTCATACAAACTCCTCCAACGCATAATCATTACAGTGCTTCAGCTTGGATAATGTTTTATTTTATCACTTTAGGTAGTGCTTCGTCTTATGTCTATTCATGTTGTATTATTTCTAAATAGAAAATAGAATAGTTCTATATCATACGGAGGGAGTTCTTATATATGAGCGAACACATTTCTCAGGAATCCGTTTTAAAGGAACTTAAAAATCTCGTGGAGTCTTCTTCTCTTGTAACAGCCAGATTAATAGAAGCAGTCTCACTTAACTCCCAGCTTGCATCCTCTTCCACCCCCGAAATGCAGGATCTCTTTCATCAGTGGATCAACTATATTGCTGGAGAAATTCTAAACATCGCCAATAAAAATGAAACTGTCAACGTAAAAGAAGTGGCAGAGAGTATTGGCGTGTGCGAAACGACAATTCTTTCTCTGCTTCTCTACCTTGAAAGAAATGGATCAATAATTGTTGAAAACGTCACAGTAAAAAAAGGAAAGGGTGAAAATCAGGAATTGTGCCACTGCCTCCGTTCATAAAAAATAATGAGGTGATAGTATGGCAACAGATTTACAACTCTTGTCAAAAAAGGCTCGCAGAAGAGCGGCTCTCGCTGAGGCAGGGTTAGAAAAATCAGCCTCTTTTGATGTCTTATATAGTAATATGAGTTATATTTTTTCTGACATTCTCAATGAACAACAACTTTCAGAAACTTGCGATACATTCATCCAAAATGAGATAAATACTCTTTTTGTTCCACTTCTTGCTGTTCCTTATGTGTCCAAGCGTTTTTCAAAAGAAAAAATAAAGGTGGGAGCTATTATAGACTACCCCTTAGCAGGGCTCCCTCCATCGTTAAAACAAGACGCCATACTTTGGGCGGCAAAAAATGGGGCAGATGTAATTGTTGTCCTCATAAGATCTGACGTCATGCATCAGAACAGTGATCATAACGAACTACGTCAAGCGCTTATCTCATACAGAAACGTTTTACCTTTTGATTTCCCCCTCTATTTTGCTTTTAATTCGTATATTTTATCTGAGGAGGAAATCATCACTTTTGCCAGATATTCAGAAATCGCTCGCGCCTCTGGCATCATTTGTATCAAGTACACGAGACAACAACATATTTTACAGAATATAGCTCTTTTACGCTCTGCTTCTCCCGACACAATGAGTGTGGGTTTTTTAGGAAATAGCAAATCCTGGCAAGAGATAGAAACATTAAATGCTGCCGGAGCTGATATGGTCATTACATGTTGTCAACCTGATCTTTTTCGATATCCTTCTCATTTTAAATTTTAAAATTTAAATAATGGGGGCATGGTAATGAATAGCAATTCATCAAGCTATATAAAGCGACTTTCTATTCCACCAATTATTTCTATACTAATTATCCTCATTTTCATTACAACTCGAAATTCCTCTTCGAAAATACAACTCACTCCCTTATTTTCTATTCTCTTACTTTGTTATATTGCCAGCTGTATTTACTATTTTTTTTCGAGTAAGTGGGGACAAAATCACGAAGTTTGGGGGTATCAATTTTTTTCGCAAGGGCTCATCATTGCGGTATTCGGATCTATACTTGGTCAGCATTTCCTAGTTTCATGGCTAGGTGTAACTTTAACCATGGTAGGTCTTATCCTTATGGGAAATAGCTTTTATTCCCATATTTCTTTCCACTTTCAGTGTAAAAACGCTACTGAAAGCATAGAAAATAGTGCCTATCAACCTATAGATATACTCTCTTGCAAGCATTCTCTCGAAATTTTTCCCTTTCCAGCTCTTATTGAAAAAGATGAGGAGAGTTTTCCCAATGGGAAAATGGAAGAACTAATTTCCCTTGATTCAATAGAATCCCCTTTCTCCGCCTTTATAAAAAAACAAAAAAATTCAGATGGTGTTATAACGCTGCCTTCTGGAGAATGGAAGGTTATTGAACATTCAAAAGAAGATATGAAAGCCCTTTTTTTAATACCACATATGAGTAACGAAAAAGAAAATGCAACAAAAACTCTGGGAATATACGATGAGACGGGGCTTTACACAAAGGAATATGCTGTAATTCGAGGGACACAAGAATTAGAAAGATCGTATAGATATCGCCGCTGGCTTTCAGGGCTTCTTATAAATTACTCCATCTCTGACTCTAATAACCTCATAGACGAAAACAAGCATACTCAACTTTTTGAAAAATTTAGTTCCCATCTTATTAAGAATCTACGACATACGGATCTCATATTCCTAATCGAAAATAATGAAATACTTGTTATGCTACCAGAAACGCCGCGTGACGGATTAAAAACCATAAGCAGCCGTATAGAAGATATGGCTTCAATACTTATAGAAAATGATAACAGTATCAGTCACTTATCAACTTGTTGCAAAATCAATTTACGAATAGGAAGTGTTTTTGTAAGTGGGAATGAAAAGATAACATATAAAGATTTTATAGCTGCACTGAAAAGATCAATTAAAAAACAAAACGAAGAAAGCATTTAACTCAAATTGTTTCATGCCAGAGAAACCAAAGGAATTATCATAGGGAATTATGGTAAGGAAGGATGAGGGTATAAAAAAAGATCTCTGGCGGCGACCTACTCTCCCACAGATAGCCTCTGCAGTACCATCGGCGCTGGAGG
>Ga0265294_10000908_pt1 | contig 39931 bp, 36 predicted proteins | sample MunlanPumphouse3_FD_192504 | JGI IMG/M metagenome (GOLD analysis project Ga0265294, IMG submission 192504) | Groundwater microbial communities from a municipal landfill in Southern Ontario, Canada - Pumphouse #3 | ecosystem: Environmental > Aquatic > Deep subsurface > Groundwater | place... | reverse complement strand
GCATTCCACTGGCAATATGAAGAGCATAAACAGAATCTAGAGGATATTGCTGGATAATTCCTTCAGCCAGGACACTTTCAGCACCTCCTTGACCTTCTTCAGCAGGTTGAAATAGGAAAAGTAGGTTTGCAGCAGGTTTTATTTTTGTAATTTCCTCTATCAGACCTAAAAGTATGGTCATATGGACATCGTGTCCACAACTATGCATTATACCTTCGTTACGGGACATAAAATCACAACCTGTAGTTTCCTTAACCGGAAGAGCATCCATATCAGCACGGAAAAGACGATAAAGTCCGTTGCCCTGACTATATTCTACCAGAATTCCGGGACTATTGAGAAATTCTATAATAGTTATATTGGGTAAAGTTTTGAGATATTTTAAAAGGATAGCCTTTGTTTCAAACTCTTGAAAGGCAAGTTCTGGCACTTGATGTAATTCTCTACGGATAGTGAATAAATCTAAGCTCATAATAAACCTTCACTTTTGGCGTGACGAATTAATATTTTAACAGCATTAGTTGCTGCTCCTAGACGAACATTATTGGCTACATTCCAGAAACAGAGTGAATGATTATCCACTCCAAAACGAAGACGACAGACAAAACTATCATTGGAAGAATTCAATCCCCGAGGAGTCATATAGGTATGCTCCTCATAGACGATAGATTCAGCATTTTTTAAAGCCTTAGCAGCTTCTTCAAGATTAACAGTTTTGTCAAATTCTGCATAGATACTTTCGCTATGACCATAAAGCACAGGAACACGAACGGTGGTGGGGCAAATCTTTAATTCTGGCAGATTGAGTATCTTTTGCGTTTCAAAGATTAACTTATCTTCTTCCTGAGAATAACCATTATCCAAAAAAGCTCCGATCTGGGGAATGACATTCAGGTCTATAAGCTCTGGATAAACTCCCCGGTCAGAATTTCCATTACGCTGTGCTATCAAGGTTTCTATGCCTTTGTGACCACTGCCAGAAACGGATTGATAGGTGCTTACTACTACTTTTTGCAAACCATAAAGATGGTCTAAAATTGCTAGAGGAAGCACCATCTGAATAGTAGCGCAATTTGGATTGGCGATAATTCCGTGATAATGGTATATTAAATTTCCATTTATTTCTGGAACAACGAGAGGGATATCCTTTTCTTTTCGGAAAGCAGAAGAATTGTCTATAACTAATCGTGAGTTCTGAGCAGCAATGGGAGCATAATGCAAAGCAACACCGGCACCAGCAGAGAATAAAACATAATCATAGGAACGGGAAAATGAATCCTCTTCTAATTTTCTCACGGTTAAGGCAAGATCTCCAAGATAAAGAATTGTTCCCGCAGAGCGTTCAGAAGCATAGAGGTCTATAGTTGTCATTGGCACATTAAATTCATCCAGACAGGTGAGCATCATTCTGCCCACTTCACCTGTTGCACCAACAATAGCGATTTTCATTTCTAAATCCTTAATTTATTATCAAAAATATCATTATTTTGTTGATAGATGCTTTTGTCAATGCAAAACTTGACAAAAAGTTGATTTTCAAAGGATAGGAGAAGAAAAGACGCCCCAGTAGCTCAGAGGATAGAGCAGCGGTTTCCTAAACCGTTGGTCGGATGTTCAAATCATCTCTGGGGCGCCATAGATATAAAGGATTATATGGTCAATCTTAAAATAGGGAAAATAGTTCTCTTCTATCAGGACGGGAACCTCCATTTTGGCATAATAACTGGGATAGAGAATAAACACTGGAAGGTGCTAAGTGAAGAGGGCGAAAGCTATATTTTACCTTCTGCACGATTTATCCTTGTTTCGGATAAATGCTATGAACCTTTATCCTCTAACACTTTGAAGGATTTGAAGGATAAAATAAGATTTAAAATGGAAGAACAAGGCGAAATTTGGCTTCAGCAATTGCAAGAAAGAAAGGAATCTTTCACTTTTGATGAGGCAAACTCCTATCTTGGAGATAAGGATGATTTAGAACGATTTGCCCTTTATTTGCTTATTTTGCAAAGAAAAGACCTTCTTAAATACAAAAAGGGGGTCTTTTCTTTTCGCAATGAAGAAGAACGCCTAAAATACCTTAAAAAAGAAGCAGAAACAAAAGAAAGAGCTATTTTTCTACAAGAAGTGGAAAGGTTTCTGCAAGCTAACCTGGATATTTTGCTTTCTCTGTATTCTTTTTCAACCATAAAATATCAAATTTCTCCCTCACTTGCACCTGAATCCAGAACAAGATTCCTTGCTGAACTAAGAGAATTACTTCGTTGGAACACACCTAAAGACCTGGCAAAAATTCTCCGTAAATTTAGTAACGATCAGAAATTGAGAACATTAATCAGAAATATTCGTTTGCTTCTGGGTGATATATCTCCTAATACGGACAAGATAGCTGCTGATAGTGGCATTCCGATAAATTTCAGTGCTGAAGTGCTGGAAGAAGCGAGGAAATTGCAAGCTGAATTGAAGCAGAAATCCAGCAGACAAAATATAGCAAATCTGGATGCCTTTACTATAGATGCAGCAGATTCTCCCGATTATGATGATGCCATTTCACTTCAAGAGTTTAAGCAGGGATGGATTTTGGGTATTCATATCAGTGATGTAGGAGGTCAACTTCCTCTAAATTCTCCTGTATTTAACGAAGCTTGCGAAAGAGTTAGCTCTTTATATCTTCCTTGCGAAACTATTCCTTTGCTTCCGCCATCCTTTTCCAGTGATGTTTTCAGTCTAAAAGCAGGAGAAAATAGAAAGGTGCTGTCTTTATATCTGTTTTTGGATAACCAATTCAAAATTCAAAAAGAGGAATTTAAATCAGAATATATCTGCGTGAAACAAAACCTCAGTTATAAAGATATGGATAGCTATTTAAGTAACAACCAGCATTCATCTTTATTTCAGTTAGTGCGGAATATTAATCAAGGACATAAGATATTTGAGAGTAATGGGAAAAATAGATATGAATGGAATGTGGTCTGTAAAAATGGCGAACTGATGATGGAATGTATTGATTTTTATAGTCCTTCCCGCTTATTGATTGAAGAACTGATGGTGCTTTATAATCGCTTTCTGGCTGAATACGCTTCTGCGAGTGGACTTCCCTGCATTTACCGGAATATTGCTCAATACGAAGAAGGTTGGAATGAGGATTCTAATAATTATTACCAGGTTTTTCTTTCTACTGAGGCAGGATTTCACCCTGGAATTGGCTCAAAAGCCTATCTGCATAGTACTTCTCCGATCCGAAGGGTTACTGATATCATCAATCAAGTTCAGTTTGAAGCTTTGCTAAATAAGCAAGAACCACCATTTTCAGCAGAAGAATTGAGCAAACTAATACCTGCCATAGAAGAAAGAGTTCTATATCTTCATACTGTGGCTGCTCGTAGTGAACAATACTGGTTTCTTTGCTTTCTTCAGAGAAAATATCTTCAGCAACCACTTAATGTCATCCTTATCCGTTCTATGACAGATGGCTATCTAGTTGAAATAACTGATTGGGATAAACATATCTTCCTCCAATCAGAGGAAATTTTACCACTGCATAACTCAGTTAAATTAATCATATCCGAAGTCAATCCAGAAGAGGGCTGGGTGAAAGGAGAGGTAATTGTTTGAGCCTAAATTGAAAAAGGAAAGATTCCTTGTGACTTTTAGTTATTTTCAGAACTTAATATTAGTTGCTCCAGATAAGTTTTTCGTGCCTCCATTAAAGGGTACAAAATTATAAATGAGAACTAATATAATAAATACATTTCTCTTATTGTCAATATGTTTGCCTCTTAGGCCACAAAGAAGGTTAAAAAACTTATTGACAGATAAAATAGAGGTTTATATTATGCTCAACAATAAAATTAAATAAAGGAATGCAAGGCTAATGGAGGAACGAACTTCTTATCAGCAATACCACGAGCGGAATTTTGTATCCGTTTATTTTTTGTATTTACCATCCTCAAACTTACCATCTGAGTTGCTTGCGAACTATATTTCCTTGTATCTACCTCCTTTATCCTCTTTTTTTATTTAATTTTGAATTGAATTATTAGTTAAAACTATATATAAGATATACTTCTCACTATGCACTGCATAAGTGAGGAGGCGAAGCTGTAGTTTGATTATACAATGCTAAAAAAGGAAAAGCAGGAAGGAATAATGAAAATTAAAAACCTCTCAAGGACGATATTTTTAAAACCTGGTTCCTACATTTTAATAAGCATTATTGTTCTCATTTTTGCCTTCCTTTGCAATTCCTGCTCTACAAATGCAGATAAAGGAACTATTTCTGGAATCGTGATGCTGGTTAATGATAGCGATAATCCTTCCTTAAATCCAGTTGACTATGCTGGAGTTACTGTAGCATTATATAAAACTGCAGTTTTAGATACCACTCTGGTGAGAATCAATCAACAATATCCTCAAATTGGAGTGCAGATAACACAAGAAACCGAATTTGACCACCGTAACTTTAACCCTTTAAAAGTTGTAAGCACCGATGCAGAAGGAAAATTTAGCTTTCCTTCATTATCAGCTGGTAACTATAATTTAGTTCTCTGGAAAACTGATTGGGGAATAAGATACCTGTGTTCCGTTAGAGCAGAAGAAAAAGAAAATAATAATCTGGGCACTATAGAGCTTTATCCTGCAACATCGTATGATTCTCCCCTAGTAAATGAACCCACTATCTTCAAATCCGACCATTCCTATTTTGTCCTTACCGATGTCAATTTTATGTCTTCGGTAGAATTTCAACCAAGAACTCAGATTTTTATCAATCCTGCCTGTATGGTAAAATTTTATGGCGCTGTCACTACTCCAGAATTTACCTCTTCCAGAGATATGTGGAAGATAACCACCGGGAAAGAAATATATTCCACCTCTCCAGTTACAATGGATATGGATAGCTACTATTCTGCGGTGAATTTCTATGGGGATGAGATTAATCTAAGAACAGGTATTGTAAGATATGGAAGCAATGGCATATCTACTCTTAATATAGATTCAAATAGTGTTAATTACATGGTTTTTAAAGATTGTAATGATGCTTTAACAATATCCCACGGTGATTTAGGAATTAGAAATATAGTTGTTACTAATAGTAAAATATCGGGCATAACATATTCTTCAAATATTGGGGAAGGAGGAATTTTATCAATTGAAAAATGCATCTTAAATAATATAGCAGAAAGAGGCATTTATATTTTATGGTCAAATTATTATCATATAACTAATATATATTTTAATAATATTAATTTTGCTATATATATTAGAGGTTCAAATGGTTTAACATACAACAATATATTTGATAATAATTATTATTATATATATTTTTATAAAGACTGCACTTATAATGAAGTAACTTATAATAATTTTTATAAAACTAGTATGGGATTGTATTTAATAGGAAATATAAATAATATAAATAATAATAATTTCTATGGACCAATAAAATATTATATTATGGATATAACGAAAAATATCAGTCCTTATTCATCTGTGTCAGCCGATGTTAACGCAACCAATAATTATTGGCTAGTTGATGATATTAGCCAATATCTTGCCGACGCTGAAGATGATCCAAGATGCCCATATCATATCTTATATTTACCAAAATTATCAAATCCTGTAAGAGAAGCAGGTATAAATTAATAAACGAATTTATTATTGTATAGTAATAAATAAGATCATAATAGAATATAATTCTTTAATGCAACACATAGCATATTTTAAGTAATCAAATGATTAAAACACATTTTCAAAAAGGTTTGAAATATTTGTTTTTTGTGATAACAAAAGGAAGGGTATTAAATGCTTTTGAATATGCCAATTTTTATTCTTTATTGCCTAAAATAATGGGATTTAAGCAAAAAGTATCTCCAAATTATTATTTAAGATTATTATATGAATATGCCAAATATAATTATTATTCAAATAATAAGAGTCATTTATATATAATGAAATGTGTTCCTCGTACTTTATTTACATATTATCTGGGTCATATAACAAGGCATTTTTTAGAAGGAGGTTATGTAATTAATAAATTGGAATTTTACAAACTTTGTAATAGATATAATATATCTGTACCTTATACCTATTGTTATCGTAATAGCAATGGTTTTAATAATATTAGTGATAAGCCCATAATCATAGAAAATTTGGAAGACAAGAATTACTTTGTAAAACCTTATAATTCTTCAGGAGGTAAAGATGCAAAAATTGTTAATAAAAATCAATTAAACAATATAAAAGAGGGGATGATAGTCCAGGAATTATTATCTAATGGGGGAAGTATCAAAGATATAGCTGGCTCAAGTAGTTCATTTAACACCATTAGAATCCATACATATAAATCATATAAAACCGGAGAGGTTTTTATTCTTGCAGCACATCTTAAAATAGGATTATCAGATAAAATAACAGATAATATCGGTGGTGGGGCAATCGGTGTTCCAGTTGATATTAAAACCGGGAAATTATTTAAATATGGGTTTTCAGAAAAGCCAGAACATACAATTGAAGGCATAAATAATGAGAGAAAATTTGAAGGGAAAATAATTTCTGAATGGGACGAAATTATCCATATAATAAAACAAGCGGCAAATATAATTGGTAGCAGATTTATCGGTTGGGACGTTGGGATATCAGAAAAGGGTGTTGTTATTGTTGAAGCAAATTCTGGAAGTGATTATTTTATTCCCCAAGCTTTTTATAAACCTTTTTTGGATACTGAATTAATAAGAGAAAATATAATAAATGCCAATGATCATTTATGGGCAAAAAAATATGAAAAGAAAATTAAAAAGAAGTATTATAAATATTATAGTTTAATAAGTTAATAATAATTAATTATTTTATATATGAATATAAAAAGCAAATATAATGATTTTTCTATGATTGATGAAGTAGCGATTGTTCTATATGCCATTACTTACCATTATATAGGTGGCCATACTCTTTTTCATAAAAATGAGCAAATATATCCCGAATTTTCTTCCTATGTTTTAGGAGGAGAATATATTCTTCCAAGTAATATAAATAATTTTAATTTCATTCAAAGTATAGATAATAACATAGAAATATTTGATATTGCCAATGCATTGGAAAAAGTTATAGAAAAATTATTAAACCTTACTAATACAAATAAAATTAGTTTATCTCTGACAGGGGGATTTGATAGTAGGATATTATTAAGTATATTAAAAAAAATGGATGTAGAGCTTCATTGTTATACTTATGGGAATCCTAGTTCGATAGACTGTATTATAGCAAAAGAAATAGCGGAAACTTTACGAATTCCCCATTGTATTTATGATGTTAAATTTAACGCAGAGTCATTTTATAATGCTGCTGAAGAATCAATAAAATTAGGAGAGGGTTTATGTTCTCTTCATCGTGCTCACAGAATAGAAGCCATAAAAAAGGAAAGTGAATTTTCAGAAACTATGTTTTTAGGAACAATGGGAGGTGAATTTATAAAGGGGGCAAATCATGACGATTATATTATATCTAATTTTGTATTTGAATACGCTAATCACCCAGATATAGAGACTATTAAAAAATATATGAAGATAAGAGGTCTTGTACCTTATGATAAACTTGCTGAAAAAGTAAAAGAAGTTATGGATGAGCAATCATATATTAAAAATAAAGATAATATGGAATTGTATGCTTTAATAGATATAGCAGCCAAACTTCATCATGGGCAAAATTTTATTCATTATAGACATTTTTTTCCGAATATTTTTACACCATATTGCGATATAGATTATCTTAATATACTTTTCTCTTCTAAGTATAATTTTCTTTATAGGCGAAAAAATCAAAGTTCAGCAAAATTTAAATTAGAAAACCCTCGATTTGGAAGTCTGATGCAATATTATCTTAATAAATCTCTTGCTAACATACCTTATTCTAATGGATTTTCTGCTAAAGAGTATCTTATTTCTCCTTATTATGCTTTCTTAAAGGCAAAATATCGAAAATTTAGAAAAAAAACTCTTCCTAACTTTTCTCTTGGTAAATGGATGGAAGAATTTGTTGTTAATAATCTTAATAGTATTATAGAGAGTGAATCTATATTGAACAAATATTTTGATATTCATTTATTACTGAAAGAATTAGACCAACCAAATCTTCCTAAAGATGAGCCATTTTGGCTAAAATATACTTGTCCAGTTCAAATTTTTCTTACTCAAAAGATTTTTGGATACAAAGAATGAAAATATGTATTCTTGGGAATGAGAATCTTAATGATACTTTTCAATGGGAAATTGTAGTATCTAAATATTCTCAAGAAATTGAATGGCAAGTGATTAATTTATGTGCTTATGATTGGTTAGAAAAAATAATAGATGGTAATTATGATCTTTTTCTCGCTAAACCTCCTGGTGTTACTCAAAGATTTAAACAACTTTATGATGAAAGATTGTATATATTAAAGACTGAATTAGGAATTAAAGTATATCCTACTCTAAAGGAAGTACTTATTTATGAAAATAAAAGGTTCCTTTCGTTTTGGCTTGCTGCCAATAATATACCACATCCTTTTACCTGGATTTTTTATAATAAGGAAGAAGCATTAAATTTTATTAATAATTATAAGAATTATCCTATTGTCGGAAAAATTAATATTGGAGCAGCAGGCAAAGGTATAAAATTTTTAAATAATAAAAAAGAAGCTTTAATTTATATTCAAAGAAGTTTTTCAAAACAGGGATTGAAAAGTAGATGGTACCCTTATGTAAAAAAAGGTTTTTTATTAACACGAATAAAAAGGTTTGTTAAGAATAAATCTTATCGTAACCAGAGATTGAGCATTTATAAAGCGATTTATGATGAAAGTCAGAAAGGTTTTATAATTTTACAAGAATATATACCACACGAATATGAATGGAGGGTGGTACGAATTGGTGATTCCTTCTTTGCGCATAAGAAATTGAAGAGAGGAGAAAAAGCAAGTGGAACTTTAATCAAGGAATATGGCAAACCACCTTTTGATTTATTATATTTTGTTAAAGAGATCACTGATAGACATCAATTATATAGTCAGAGTGTAGATATATTTGAATCTGATAGGGGTTATTTAATTAATGAAATGCAATGTATATTTGGGCAGAGTGACCCTTATCAGATGCTTGTAAATGGTATACCTGGAAGATATGTTATGATTGAAGGTAATTGGATATTTGAAGAGGGTGATTTTAATACCAACCAATCTTATGATTTAAGGTTAGAAACTGCTTTAAAATTATATAGAGAAGGGAAGCTATAATTAAAATACTTTTTGTTTGTAGCGGAAATAAAGGGATTTCTCCAATAGTAAAATCTCAGGCTAATTCATTAAAAAACAAAGAAGTAGAATTAGAAATATTTCCAATAATAGGTCATGGTTTAGTAGGATATATAAAAAATATTCCAGAATTAAAAAAGCAAATTTTAATATTTAAACCGAACATCATCCATTCTCATTATTCTTTTTGTGGCATTATTGCATCGTTAGCAACAAAAAAAATACCTATAGTAGCTTCTTTAATGGGAAGTGATACTCATCAATCTAAACTTATGAAATTAACTATCCGGTACTTTGCAAATTATAGATGGTCAAAGACAATTGTAAAATCTGAAGATATGAAAATAAGATTAGGTCTTAATAATGCTGTAATTCTACCTAATGGAGTTGACTTAAATCTATTTAAACCCCTAGATAAAAAAGAGTGTAGGAATAAATTAGGCTGGGATTTGGACAAAAAATGTATATTATTTGCTTCTAATCCGGATCGTCCTGAAAAAAACTTTGCTTTAGCAAAACAGACCATTGAGAATTTAAACAATGACAAGATTGAATTAAAAGTCGTATATGATGTAGATCATAAATTAATGCCCATTTATTTAAATGCCGCAGATGTTTTATTATTAACTTCTAAATGGGAAGGTTCTCCAAATATAGTAAAAGAAGCGATGGCTTGTAGTATTCCGGTTGTTGCCACTGAGGTGGGGGATGTTAAATGGCTTCTTAAAGGATTAGAAGGATGCTATATAACCTCTCACAATTTTATTGACATTACAGATAAATTGTCATTAACTTTAAATTTTAATGCAAGAACTACAGGGCGGGAAAAATTAATACAACATGGTCTTGACTCAGAATCTGTTGCCCAAAAAATAATAAAAGTATATAAAAATATTCTTAATGATTAATATAATAATTATATTCTTATATTGAAATAGATTGTTTGGGTAGTATTATGCTGCTTTTTAAATCAAGAAAATTAAAAACAAAGAGAAAATGATCTCAAAAGTGAATAAAAATCCCGGCGTAGTAGTTATAGAAGGGCATGTTCAGGGTTTAACAAATACCCGACTTTTAGGGCAAGCTGGTATTCCTGTAATTGTAATAGATAAAGATGTTTGTATTGCCCAATATTCTAAATATTGCAAGGCATTTTATAAATGTCCCGATTATCTTAGTGAGGATTTTATTGATTTCTTGATACGCTTAAACAAAGCATTTAAATTAACTAATTGGCTTTTGTTACCTTCTAATGATCATGCAGTATATAATATATCATTACATAAAGACACACTTTCCCAATATTATAAAATCATTACAGAAGATATTGAAATAATAGAAAATATTTATAATAAACGGAAGCTTCTTCAAATTGCTGATAAGGTGGGAATTCCAATTCCGGCAACTATTATTCCGGAAGTAAAAAATCCAATTAAGGTGGACCTAAGATATCCTATTCTAATAAAAGGGAATCAAGGACTTAATTTCTATAAACGCTTTAAACATAAGGCAATTATTATCAAAACTCCAGATGAATTAGTTAATATTTGGGATAAAGAACTTAAAGAAGCAAAACCAGAAGAATATATAATTCAAGAAATTATACCCAATGTGCACAAAACTGTTTCTGTAACAGTTTTTGCCGAAAAGGGGAATGTCCATACATATTGGATAGGAGTTAAATTGCGAGAACATCCTGTTACTTTTGGTACCGCTACTTGTGCAAAGAGTATTTATGATGAAGAAATGTTGAACTTAAGCAAACAACTAATTAAAGAACTAAATTATACCGGTGTTTGTGAAATTGAATGGCTAAAGGATAGTAGAGATAATATACCTAAACTGATAGAAATAAATGCCAGAACTTGGCTTTGGGTAGGTCTTGCTGCAAAATGCGGGGTTAATTACCCCCATATCATATATGATTATGTGTATGATCAAAAGATTCCTCAGCCAACAGATTATTTAAAAGATAAAATATGGCTTAATATATATACTGATTTGGTTTACTCTTTGCCGAATATCTTCAAGAAACTTGATGCCCCAACAGCTATCTTAAAAACATATCATCAATTCCAAGAAGCCTGCTGGGATATAGACGATCCAATTCCCTTTGTAAAGTATGGGATTATGATAAACAAGTTTTTAAAACAAAGATGATATCATACTATTCTTCTCATTATGGATTAATTGATCTTTTAAAAACGATATTTTTCAAGAATGCTTATGATAAATTATGTAATTATTTTCAGGATATCACAGGGAAAAAATATGTTCTCATCACATCTTCTTGCCGTAGTGCATTATATTTAGCTTATAAAGCTATAGGCAAAAATGGAATAGTTCATACTTCACCTTTAACTTGTAAAATTGCATTGTTTCCTATAATCGTTTCCGGTAATAAAATATATTTTAATGATATAAAAAATGATGATTGGACAATTGATCCCTCTACAATACCTTTATCCATATCTAAAGAGAGTATTGCTATTCAAGCAATACACTTAGGAGGTTTTCCTTGCGATATGGTTTCATTAAGGCAATTAGCTGATGATTATAATCTTATTCTTATTGAGGATTGTGCTCAAGGTTTTGGTGCATTTAAAGATGGAATACCTACTGGTAGTATGGGTGATATATCCTGTTTTACTTTTACTAAAAATCTATATGGAATAGGTGGAGGTGCATTTGTAACTGATAACGAAGAATGGTATGTTAGAGCAAAAAATATTCAAAGCGAATTCAAACGAGAATCAAATATTAAAATTATATATAGAATCATTCTTTTTTTATTATCAAATTATCGTAAGAATAAATTGATTGACTATATTTACATTTTATTAAAAAAAATCAGCAAAACTAAACATAATAAATGTGATTCATATAATAATTTTTCAACTTTTTTAACAAAACCTCCCAAGCTTTATGTTTCTTCTGTATGTTCCAGATGGAATAAAATTCAAGAATTAATCGATAAACAAAAGAAATATGGTACGATATTATCACAAGCATTATCAAATATAGGTGTCAACATTAACTATTCATCATCTGCTTCTTCCTCATATACTAAATTCTTTTGCACAACGGATATTAAAGCAAAAAATCTTATTAAGAGTTTAAATAATTCTGGAATTGAAGCTATGCATCTTGAACATAAAAATGGAGTATATTATCAAGAAAAGATAATTTATGATCCCTTATTTACTAGTTTTATAACTTATAATCACTTGCCAGTTTATAATAAAATTCATGATTATTTAATTAGTTTGCCACTAAATGATTATGATAGAGATTCAATAAATCAAATATTAAGTGTATTGAAAAATATAATAAAGTAAATAAATTATGGATAAGACGATTTGGTTTGATATTACAAATACCCCACATGTAAATTTTTTCAAGCCAATAATAAAATCCCTATCTAATAATTATATTCTTGTATTTTCTCTTTTGGATTTTGCTGAAACTGTTCCTATGTTTGATAAAGAAATATCAAGAAATTATATTGTTTTAGGCACTCATAAAGGTAAGAGAAGAGTAAACAAAATAATTGGTATGGTTAATAGAATTGTTACTTTATCAAATAAAATACCTTATTTTGATATAAAAATATCCATTGGTGGTGATGCATCAAATTATTTAGCAAAATTGAGAAGAAAACTATCAATTACTTTTGATGACAATGAGACATCATTTAATGTAAGATATAGCAGATTTACTGATTTTGCTTTTTGGCCAGAAGCAGTACCAAAAGATGTTCTTTTGAGACAGGGTTTCAAATCTTCATCTTTATATCAATATCATGGTTATAAAGAAGATGTTTATTTGGCTGATTATGTTCCTAACAATAATTTTATGAATCAAATACCATTTAATAATTATATCCTGGTAAGGCCTGAGAATTTGCAAGCAAATTATATAAACAATGATAAAGTTAAGACTATTTCACCAAAGTTATTAAGGGAACTATCTAAATCTGGATATAATATTCTGTATTTACCAAGATACAAGACAGATAAAGAATATGCAAAAGGAATTGATAATGTTTATATTCCAGAAGAACCCGTAAACGGTCTTGATGCATGTTATTTTGCTGATGCAGTTTTAACCGGTGCTGGAACTTTTGCCAGAGAGGCTGCTTGTTTAGGGGTACCTTCTTTTTCTTTTTTCGCAGGTAAGCAACTTCTATCTGTTGATAAAGCTTTAATTAAAGAGAAAAAAATGTTTTGGTCAAGGGATGTGGGTGAATTAATAGAAGCGTTAAAAAAATCTGAAAAAAGAAATGTTGATTTAACTCATTCTAAGAATGTGCAAGAGGAAGTGATATCAAAACTTTTGGAAGTGATTAAGAAATGGACAATATAAAAAAAATGCATTTAATAGTAGGAGCCAGACCTAACTTTATGAAAATGGCTCCCCTTTATAGAGAATTATCTTTACATAGCGAAAAATATGAACCTTTGATAATACATACCGGTCAACATTATGATGAAAAAATGTCTAAACTTTTTTTTAATGATTTAGATATGCCAAAACCTGCTGCCTATTTAAATGTAGGCTCAGCATCTCATGGAAAACAGACAGCTATGATAATGGAAAGATATGAAGACTTGCTTTTAGCAGGAGATAAACCAGATTTAGTTATAGTTGCTGGGGATGTTAATTCTACCATTGCATGTGCATTAGTGGCTAAAAAATTATATATTCCTGTAGCTCATCTTGAAGCAGGTCTAAGAAGTTATGATGATAGAATGCCTGAGGAGATAAATAGAGTTCTTACTGACAGAATATCTGATATATTATTAACACCCTCGCTTGATGCAAATAAAAATTTAGAAAAAGAGGGCATAAAACCTGATAAAATTTATTTTGTTGGAAATATAATGATTGATTCTCTATTGGCGAATAAAGAAAAAGCTGAAACTTCTAACATTTTTAGCAACTTAAATATGTTACCTAATGATTTATATGCTTTAGTAACATTACATAGACCATCTAATGTTGACGAATATAATTGTTTAAAAATGTTATTAATAGCATTAAGTGAAATAAGTGGAAGAATAAAAATTATCTTTCCTATGCATCCCAGAACAAAGAAAAATATATATGAACTTGGTTTATCATCTATTTTAAATACTAGCTCAAATCTTATTATCACTGAGCCATTAGGATATTTAGATTTTCTAAAGTTAGAAATGAATTCAAAATTTATACTTACTGATTCAGGAGGTATTCAGGAGGAATCAACCTATTTTGGAATCCCCTGTTTAACTTTAAGAGAAAATACAGAAAGACCGATAACAATTACAGAAGGTACTAATCAAATTGTAGATTTGAATGTGGAGAGCATAGTTAATAGTGCTACAGACATTATTGAAGGTAAAAACAAGAAAGGGAAAATACCAAAATATTGGGATGGTAAGACAGCAGCAAGGATTGTCAAAATCTTGGATGATTGGTTTGATAAAAGAGAAAGAGCTACAGAGATCATTGAATAATCAAATATAATTATAGACATAAAGGTTAAACATCGTTTAAGAAGAACATAAAAAGCTAAAAAGTAGTATATTATGATAATGGAGAAATTAAATATTGATATATCAAAATGGCTATTTTGGGGATGGTTGATTATCGTTTTAACAACGAATGTTATTCCTCTGGGTAATGATATAAATAAAATCATCCATAAACCAGTCTTCAAATTCAGATTGGATTATCTTATACATTTTTGTTCTTTTCTCATTTTCATTCCATTATATTTTATTGAAGTAAAGCGAGGTGGTCCCATTTTTTCTAAAAAGCCTGTATTAAAATATATATTAATTGTAGGAAGTTCTGCCATTTTATTTGAAAGCATACAATATTTTTTACCCTATAGAACTTTTAATCCGATGGACCTTATAAGCAATTTAACCGGTGCGATAATAGGAACTATTATAATTTCATTTTTCTTTCCTTCCTTAAAGAATAAACAAGCTACTACAGGAAATTGAATGCGGGACTTTACTCTAAAAATGTATGAATTTTTACTGGATATATTAGCTGCAAATGGATACAATTTTCAAACTGTAGAAGATTTTGTTATATCTCCTTTATCAAAAGTAGTTATTCTCAGACATGATATTGATAAAATGCCTCTTAATGCTTTGAAATTTGCTAAATTAGAAAAAAGTAAAGAAATCTATTCCACTTATTATTTTAGAATAGTTCCAGATTCTTTTGTACCTTCTATAATCAGAGAAATCTCAGCAATCGGTCATAATATTGGTTATCATTATGAAGGTGTGGATTTATCTAAAGGTGATATTGATAAAGCTTATATTTCTTTCCAGAAAAATCTTGAGAAATTGAGAAAAATAGCACCAGTAAAAACAATTTGTATGCATGGAAGCCCTTTATCTAAGTATGATAATAGAAAATTATGGGATAAGTATGATTATAGAGAAGAGGAGATTATCTGTGAACCTTATCTGGACATAGACTTTAATAAGGTTTTATATTTAACCGATACAGGAAGAAGATGGGATAGCAATGAAGTAAGTATACGAGATAAAGTCAATTCAGCTTATAATTTTCAAATTAAAAGTACCGATCAACTTATAAATTTAATCCAGAAAAATCAATTGCCTGATCAGATTATGATAAATACTCATCCCCAACGCTGGAATGATAATATATTCTACTGGACAAGAGAGTTATTAGCCCAGAATATTAAAAATCAGGTAAAGAAGATTATTGTAAATCATAATACATAATAATTGATTTGTTAATGAATAGTTCTAAAATCAATTCTTAATATAAGAAACCTATGGCAAAAATGAATAAGGAGAATAAATGAAACCTAAAGTAAAAATGAATATTCCCAAACTTGATGGGAATGAAGAAAAGTATGTTACATATTATAATTCTAAATTAGATAAGTATATTTCCAGAAGAAAAGTGATCCCTAAACCAACTGTCTCCAATGCAATTATGCAGGAAATATTTGATTTTGCCAAAAGAATTATTATAAGTGAAGAATACAAAGAAGATTGTAGAAAATATATTCAAAGATATAATAGTGAATATCATTCTCAAGGGAAACCGATGAGCACTTGGCCTAATGTATTTTTAAAGGTTATGCGAGATATGCTTAAAAATTATCCTGATCTGGATATAAAGAAATTAACCAGAGAAGAGATAATAAAGAAGAATTTACCCTGTTGTTCTATAACATCAGCTATAGAAGCAGGATATCTTGAAAAGGTACGTGATTGGCAAAAACTGACTGCCTTAATTTAGTGATATCTCACGCAGATAGCGCAGATAACGCAGATTTTTTGTTTACCTCTCACAGATTACACAGATATCACAGATTTTTTTCACCTCTCACAGATTGCACCGATAACACAGATAAGGTCTCTAACAGATTACACAGATTTTTTTGCTTACCTCCCACAGATTGCACAGATATCACAGATTATTGTTTTGTAATAAAAAGAGTTTAAAGTACTTTACTATAAATTAGCTCCTCTTACCTTTTTAATTAATCTATTAATTTTAGGGTAGGTAAAATATAACAAATTTAGATTATTTTGAATATTCTTATTATAAGTAAAAAAATCAGCGAAATCAGCGTAATCTGCGTGAAATAAAATTAAAAAAAATAGAATTATCGTAATCTGCGAGAGATAAAAGATGAATTTGAATGATATAAGTTATCAAATCAGAGGTGCAGTATTTGAAGTTTACAATGTACTAGGTCCGGGTTTGCTTGAAAATATTTATGAGCAAGCTCTTCTAATTGAATTAAATAATAGATGTCTCAAAGTTGAGAATCAGGTTCCGATAGAAGTTCTATACAAAGGTGTTAACCTTGGAATTCAGTACAGACTTGATTTTTTAATAAATGATCAAGTAATCCTCGAATTGAAATCTGTTGATACATTATTACCAGTTCATTATAAGCAATTGATAACTTATCTAAAAATAGCAAAGAAACCATTGGGTTTTCTGATTAATTTCAATACTGATTCAATAAAAGACAATATAATAAGAGTAGCAAATGATGTTAATCATCCAGATCTTCAATAAATTAGTTATGTTTCACGCTGATAGCGCAGATTACGCAGATGGATGTTTTTATGTTTAATAATTTAATTTAACTGTAGTGAAATCTTTAAAAAGCTTTAGGCCATATAATTGAGTATAGTTACAAAATTATAAGAAAATACTTTGGGATTTTAGATTATGATTATAATTCTTATTATAAATTCTTTAATCTGCGAAATCAGCGTAATCTGCGTGAGATGACAATATACTGTGCTTAGATATCGCAGATAACGCAGATAAATGAATGATAATGCTTTATAATTTTAGCTCTCTTGAATTCGTTAAAGAAATCTCCAAACCAACTATTAATTGATATTATTGGCAATATTCATAGATAAATTCAGAACTTTAGATTATGTTTGACACTCAAATTATAAATAAAGAAATCTGCGTAATCAGCGTAATCTGCGTGAGGTATAAATTGAGGAATAAATAATGAAATATTTAGTGACAGGTGGAGCAGGGTTTATCGGTTCCAATATAGTGAAAGAGTTATTAAAGCAGGGTGAGGAAGTTCGGGTGTTGGATAATTTTGCCACCGGTAAGCGTGAAAATATCCTTCCTTTGATAACCAATCCTCATTTAACTGTTATAGAAGGGGATTTAAGAAGTTTTCATATTGTTAGAGCTGCGGTTAAAGGAGTTGATTATATCCTACATCAAGGAGCACTTCCTTCGGTGCCAAGGTCTATAAATGACCCTATTACAACCAATGATGTGAATATCCTGGGTGCTCTTAATATCCTGGAGGCGGCAAAAGAATTTAGAGTAAAAAGGGTAATCTGTGCTTCCTCTTCTTCTATTTATGGAAATAGTGAAACACTTCCTAAAATTGAAACTATGCCAGTTAATCCAATGTCTCCTTATGCTTTAACTAAATATGCTCAAGAAAGATATTGTCAGATATACTATAATTTATATGGATTAGAGACCGTATCTCTTCGCTATTTTAATGTTTTCGGACCTAATCAAGATCCAACCTCTCAATATAGTGCTGTTATTCCTAAGTTTATTAAACTTATAAGTGAAGATAAAGAACCGATAATCTATGGTGATGGATCTCAATCGCGTGATTTTACCTATGTAGAAAACAATGTTCTGGCTAATATTTTAGCCTGTACTGCAGAAAAAGCTCCAGGTGAAGTAATTAATATTGCCTGTGGTGAATCCTATACTCTTTTGGATTTAGTAAAGATGATAAATGATATCCTGGGAAAGAACATAGAACCTCAGTTTGCACCTGAAAGACCAGGTGATGTAAAACATTCTTTGGCTGGGATAGATAAAGCCAAAAAACTTTTAGGCTATTGGGTGAAAGTAGATTTTAAAGAAGGACTCACTCGCACTATTGATTTCTTTCATTGAAAATATTTATTGTTTCACGCAGATAATGTCTCTCAAAGATTACACAGATAAAGTTTTGAAATGAAATTAAATGATGTGACTTATAAAGTGCGTGGCACTAAATTTAAAGTTTATAATGAATTAGTTCCCAGTTTATTAGAAAGTACTTATGAAGCAGCCTTAGTTTATGAATTTGGTAAAATAGTTTAGAATATAAAATTCAAGTCTCTCACAGATTACACAGATTTCACAGATGAGGATTTATTATGAGATTAAATGAGTTAACCTTTAAAATGAGTGGTTCTATTTTAAGGTTTACAAGATATTATATTAAGTCCCGAATTGCTATAAGTACTTAGTAAGCAAATTTTGCCTATGAATTTGGCAATTAAGGTTATGATTTTAAAACTAATTTCTCTGTTAATACATTTTATAAAAGTAAAGATTGAATTTCAGGATATAGAATGGACATACTCATAGATGATATTATCATTTAAAACAAAAAAAATAGAAATAATAAGAGATTTTCAGAGAAACTAACAAATTTATAATTACAATTAAATCATAATCTGTGCTATCTGTGCAATCTGTGAGAGATACAAATAATTTATTTATGGAGTTTAAGTGAAAGCAGTTATTTTGTGTGGTGGATTAGGTAGTAGATTAAAACCATTTACTGACATAATTCCTAAACCTTTATTACCTATTGGTGAAAAATCTGTATTAGAAATACAAATAGAGCATTTAAAAAATAATGGATTTGATCATATCTATTTAGCTACAAACTATAAATCTAGTTATATTGAAAATTTCTTTGGTGATGGTAGTAAGTATGGGGTTAAATTAACTATTAGTAAGGAAGATAAACCATTAGGAACGGCAGGTCCAGTCAAGTTATTACAAAATGAATTAAAAGATGAGCCATTTTTAGTAATGAATGGGGATATTCTCACTCTCTTGCATTACCGTAATCTCTATGATTTTGCCTATTCTAAAGATACCCTTTTAACTATAGCTACTAAAGATATATATACTCCTTTTCAGTTTGGGAACATACATACTGATGGCGACTATGTTATTGGAATAGAGGGAAAACCTAATTTAAAAACTACTGTTTTAGCGGGTATATATATATTTAAACCAGAAATTTTAGAGTTAATTCCAGATAATACTATGTATGGTATGGATAATTTGATTATGGATATGCTTGATAAAGGATTGCCTATTTCTCATTATCCAGTCAAAGAATACTGGCTGGATATAGGACAAGTGGAAGATTATAATAAAGCTCAGGAAATATATAATGAATATTTTAAATAAGTCCACGAATTGACACAAATTGTTCAGATTAAGTTTAGAAGGTTTAGTTTTAGGGAGTTGAGAAAGTTTATTTAAAGAGTTTAGATGGTTGAGAAGGTTTATTTAAAGGGTTTAGATGGTTGAGAAGGTTTATTTACAGAGTTTAGATGGTTGAGAAGGTTAATCTAAAGGGTTTAGATGGTTGAGAAGGTTGAGAAAGTTTAATTAGGAAATTTGTGAAAATTCGTGGACAGAAGAAAGGAAGATATGAAAGTTTTAGTTACGGGAGCTGATGGATTTATTGGGTCACATCTAACAGAATCTTTATTAGCGGAAGGATATGATGTTAGAGCTTTAGCTCAATATAATTCTTTTAATTACTGGGGATGGCTGGAAGATATTCAACAAACTTCTAATTTAGAGATTGTTTGTGGAGATGTAAGAGATCCAGCATATTGTAGAGAAATTTGCAAGGGTATAGATGTTATATTCCACTTAGCTGCATTGATTGCTATTCCCTATTCATATATTGCTCCCAAAAGTTTTATAGATACTAATATCAAAGGCACTTTGAATATTTGTCAAGCAGCTAAAGATTGTAAGGTCAAAAGAATATTAGTAACTTCTACCAGCGAAGTTTATGGCACAGCACAATATGTTCCCATAGATGAAAAACATCCATTGCAACCTCAATCACCATATAGTGCCAGTAAAATCGGTGCTGATGCAATTGCTATGAGCTTTTATAATGCTTATCAACTTCCGGTTACTATAGTTCGTCCATTTAATACTTATGGTCCTCGTCAATCTGCCAGGGCAGTGATTCCGACAATTATCACTCAAATTGCTAGTGGAAATAAAGAAATTAAGATAGGTGATACTAATCCTACTCGTGATTTCAATTATGTGAAAGATATCTGTAATGGCTTTATTTTGTTGGCTAAATGCGATAAAGCAATTGGTGAAACTGTAAATATCGGTTCAAATGATGAGATTTCTATAAAAGAATTATTTGCATTGATTAAAGATATAATGCACAGTGATGCAAATCTTATAGTTGATGAACAAAGATTAAGACCCGAACATTCTGAAGTCTTTAGATTAAGATGTGATAACACAAAAATTAAAGAACTAACTGGTTATGAACCTCAATATCCCTTAAGAGAAGGTCTTGAAAAAACAGTAGAGTGGTTCACTGATCCACGAAACTTTGCCAAATACAAACCGGGAATATATAATATATAGTCCACGAATTAGTCCACGAATTGACACAAATTTGCATAAATTGACTAGAATTATGAATAATGATATTTTGTATAAAGAAGAATACTACCAGATAATTGGAGCGTGTATGAATGTTCATAAGGAATTGGGACCGGGATTTCTTGAAGCTGTATATCAAGAATCTTTAACGCTTGAATTTTTAGAGCAGGGGATACCTTTTGAAAAAGAAAAGGATATTCGTATAGTATATAAAGGGAAAACCTTAGATAAATGTTATAAAGCAGATTTTTTATGCTTTGATAATATAATTGTTGAAGTAAAAGCTCTTTCAGAAATCTCTAACGATCATATCTCTCAATTATTAAACTACCTAAAGGCTACCAAACTAAGAGTTGGCTTATTAGTCAACTTCGGATCCTCAAGTTTAGTATATAAACGCCTCATCTTATAAATTCTTATTAATTTGTGTAAATTGGTGGACGAAAAATGAGCTATAAAATTCCTCTCTTTGATTTAAATTATGATGAGCAAGAAGCTCAAGCAGCTTACGATGTAATTAAATCTGGCTGGATATCTACAGGACCAAAGTGTTTGGAGTTGGAAGAGAAGTTTGCCTCAATGTTAAATGTTAATTATGCTTGTAGTGTAACTAATTGTACTGCTGCGTTACATCTTGCTATGATTATTCTTGGAATTAGTAAAGGTGATGAGGTGATTGTACCTTCTCTAACTTTTGTAGCTACTGCAAATGCGGTTAGATATGTTGGAGCAACACCTGTATTCGCAGATATTATTTCCTTAGAGGATTTAACAATAGATCCAGAAGATATTAAAAGAAAAATTACAAATAACACCAAAGCTATAATAGTTATGCATTATGGTGGTTTTCCCTGCAAAATGGATGAAATTATGGCAATTGCTAAAGAAAATAATTTAAAAGTTGTAGAAGATGCTTGTCATGGTCCCCTTTCTGAATATAAAGATAAAAAACTTGGAACTATTGGTGATATTGGTTGTTTCAGTTTTTTTTCCAATAAAAATATAAGTACCGCTGAGGGAGGAATGCTTGTTACCAATAATCATAATTATGACCAAGAAGCGCGTCTTTTAAGATCTCATGGAATGACAACAATGTCCTATCAACGAGCATCCGGGCATGCAACCGAATATGATGTAATTCGGTTGGGCTATAACTATCGGATGGATGATATAAGAGCAGCTATTGGTTTAGTGCAATTAGGTAAGCTTAAAAATGACCTGCGAAAAAGAGCTCAGGTTCGTAATTGGTATATAAATTCTTTGAAAGATAACCCCAAAATAATAATTCCCTTTGACAATTATGATGGTTTTGTGTCCAATTATATTTTTCCCATTGCTTTAAAAAATGGAGATAAAGAAAAAAGAGATAAATTAAGAGAAAGATTACATAATGCAGGTATTCAAACCAGTATACATTATCCTCCAGTGCATAAATTTTCTATTTACGCAAACAATAAAGTTCTTTATAACACAGAGATGGCAGTTGATTTATTGATTTCCTTACCGATGTATGCAAATATTAAATTACAAGAAATAAAATATATTAGTAAGATACTAAAAAAATAGAATGAATATAATTCTTATTGGAGGATTTTTTAATATATTTGAATTATTTAATTTCAATATTCACTTTTATTTAAATAACAATCTATTTATTATTAAGAAATTATTATTTTTCCTCATAGATATGTCAATAAATACAATTTTTTACATTCCAATTCTAAAGATAAAATAGGTTTTATTATTAGTCCAGATTGGCATTATCCAATAAAATAATGAAGAATATCCTTGATTATGCCAAAATGCATTGAAATAATTTAAGGATTTCCAAATTATAAAAAAAAATTTAAAGGCTCTAATTAAAAATTATAATGTCTAATTTTAAATAAATTGAAACGAAAGATTAGGCGTGTGACAGGCATAAGAAACAATGAATAAAAAATTTAAAGAACTAACCATCAATTTAACTGACTCTATTGCCTCTGCTTTAAAACAGATGGATCAAATTAATAAAAAACTGCTTATAGTCGTAGAAAATGGCAAATATTATAGTATGCTAAGTATTGGAGATATTCAAAGAGCTATCATAAAAGGCATTGATTTAAACACTCCAGTGGAAAAAATTCTTAGAGAAGATGTAGTTGTGGCTTCAGAAACAGATGATATGGATAAGATTAAACAACATATGTTACAGGAGCGAAATGAATATATGCCTATAGTAGATACAAATGGAGAAATAAAAAATGTTATTTACTGGGAAGATATTTTTAAAAAGGAGGAAAAATTACGGAGGAATATTATCAATCTACCTGTAGTCATAATGGCTGGTGGTATAGGGTCAAGGCTTAAACCAATAACAAATGTTTTACCTAAAGCCTTAATACCTATTGGAGATAAAACCATTCTTGAACAGATAATGGATTTCTTTAGGGAACAAGGATGTAATAATTTTTATTTATCTATTAATCACAAATCAGATATGATAAAGTATTATATTAAAAATTTAAAACAAGATACCTACAATATAGAATTTATTGAAGAAGATAAATTTCTTGGCACAGCTGGAAGTTTGAGTTTATTGAAAAATAAGATTCATACCACTTTCTTCGTTAGTAATTGTGATATTCTGGTTGATCAAGATTTAAGCGATATTCTTAATTTTCATAAATCCAATAAAAATGATATAACCGTTGTATCAGCAATGATGAATGTTAAAATACCTTATGGGGTTTTAGAAACAAATAATAATGGTCTACTGATTAACATAGTAGAGAAACCAGATTTGTTCTTTAAAATTAACACAGGTTTATACATATTAGAGCCCAAGGTATTGGAAGATATTCCTAATAATGAACCATTTGATATTACCGATTTGGCACAAAAGCTTCTCAATGAAAAAAGAAAGGTAGGTATATTCCCAGTTAGTGAAAAAAGCTGGAAAGATATAGGTAATTGGGATGAATTCTTAAGACAAGCAAATATAAATTCTAAATGAAGAGTTAAAAAAACTTTTATAAAGTTAATTATCACCAGTATTGTGGAAAACAAAAATAGAAAGATTTGATAGGGTTGAGAAAGTTTAAGATTTAATAAATTAATATAATTTATATTTTATCATACTGCACTACTAATTTAAGCAGAAAAGATAAAGATATTAATTCGTTAATAAAAATTTAATATAAAGTGAGATTATCTTTTAATGCAAAAAAGAAAAATTGTTTTTGTAAAGCCCTCTATGATGCAGCCTAGATATCATTTTGATAGAACTATTGAGCTTTCTAAATATTTTGATATAGAATGGATTATAGGCTGGAAATTAAATGAAAATGATATATACCCTGAAAATCAGATTAATCATAAAATTATGTTTTTAGGTAAGGGAAAACCCAGAAGGAAATTTAAGGGATTATTTGATCAATTTTTATTTACTTTCAAAGCAATAAATAAAATTAAAAAAATGAATGCTGATTTAATAATTATTCATTCATACAGAATGAATTTTTTTTATCCTATTTTCATTGATAATAATAAATTAGTAATGATGACTTTTATTCCTGCGGCAAATAGATCTAAGTTTAAAAGAGTTTTATGGGATAATTACAGAAAAATAAGTTATTTTAAATATAAGCGTTTTCTATTACTGACAGAAAGTGTGATTAAACCATTTGGTTTACAAAACAAGAAAACATATTTTGCAAAATGGGGTTCCAATCCTATATCCGTTAATGCTAAAAAATTTGATTGTATAAGAATGTTATATCTAGGAACATTATCAGGAAGGGATATTCATAAAACAATTTATGGATTAAAAAAATATCTGAATACAAATCCGGAAATTGAGGTAGAAAGATATGATATTATAGGAACTGGGCATAAAGAATATGTAGATTTAATTAAAAAAGCAATCATTGAAACAGAACTTTCCAATATTGTTTATTTACACGGTTATTTAAACGATAAAGAGATTATTCCTTATTTTGATAAGGCAAATGTGGGTATAGCTTATCTTCCTAATACACCATATTATACAAATAATATTTGTACTAAAGTTTTTGAATATCCATTATCAGGGATACCAACCATTGCTGTTGCTACTAATGAAAATAAAAAAATTATTAATGATATAAATGGTGTTTTAATTGAAGATAATGAACATTCTTTTGCCCAGGGACTTCATCTTATAGCTCAAAGATTTGCAAATTATTCTTCAGAAGATATCATAAAAACGATGGAAACAGAATCTATTCCATATCAAATAAAACATTATATAGTACCTACTTTTAATAAAATTATAGATGAAATAGAAAATTGTCAATGCTAAAAAAATTTATTCAGTCTTTTTCTATATATGGTTTAATTCCGGTTTTTGGCAAATTTATAAGTGTTCTTTTATTGCCTCTGTATACAAGGGTACTCACTCCAGAAGATTATGGTGCTCAGGATGTTTTAGTTCAACTGGCAATATTTTTCACTTTTCTAATAAATTTAGAATTATATTCTGGAGTTGGTAGATTCTTTTATGATAAAAAAGATATTATTGAAAAAAAGAAACTTATTTCAACAGGACTTTGGCTTACCCTAATATTTGGTATAATTATAGTTATCTTAGCTCTTTTTTTTAATAATGGTATATATAATCTCTTTTTTAAGACACCTAAACATAAAACAGCATTTTATTTAACTATTATATGGGCACCCATTTCTGCCTTATACGCTTATTTGACTGTTGTAATGCGTTATGAGCAAAAGCCTAAATTATATTTTGCCTTATCCAATATTCAATATGGTTTAATGATTAGGAGAAGATAAATAATGAAAGGAATAATTCTGGCTGGGGGGTTAGGAACCCGTTTACATCCTTTAACTATTGCAATGAGTAAACAATTATTACCAGTTTATGATAAGCCAATGATATATTATCCTCTTTCTATTTTAATGCTTGCTGGGATTAGAAAACTACTAATTATTACTACTCCTGAAGATAATTCTTGTTTTCAAAAACTGCTAGGTGATGGTTCGCAATTAGGAATGCATTTTGAATACAAAGTGCAAAAAACTCCAAATGGACTTGCTCAAGCTTTTGTAATAGGAGAAGAGTTTATCGGTTCTGATAGTGTTTGTTTAATTTTAGGCGATAATATATTTTATGGTGCAGAACTCCAAGGTAAATTACAAAAATGTATAAATCCTCAAGGTGCTATTATTACTGCTTACCCTGTTCTTAATCCGGAACGTTATGGAGTGGTTGAATTTGATAGCAATATGAAAGCTATTAGCTTAGAAGAGAAACCCAAAAATCCAAAATCTAATTATGCAGTGCCAGGTCTTTATTTCTATGATAATAGCGTTATTGATATTGCTAAATCTATAAGACCTTCTGATAGAGGTGAATATGAAATAACAGATGTTAATAAGATATATCTTGAACAGGGGAAACTTAAAGTAATGGTTTTTGGACGTGGTACTGCCTGGTTGGATACAGGTACCTTTGATTCTTTAATACAAGCTTCTCAATTTGTTGAAGTTATTCAAAATCGGCAAGGTTTAAAAATTAGCTGTATCGAAGAGATTGCATATCGTAAAGGTTTTATTGATGAGGAGCAACTTCGTAGCCTTGCAGAACCTATAATTAAAAGTGGATATGGAGAATATCTCCTTAATTTAATAAAAGATTTAAAATAAATAAATTAATTAATATAATAATAATAAATATTTATATAAGTTAAATGAACATATATATTAAATATAATTTATTTAAAAAACTAAAAAATAAGCAATTTTATAAAAGCCGTAATGGGAAAATATTTTATAATGTTAGTGCTTCTATGGTACTAAAATGTATCAATATGCTTATTAGTTTTATTATGGTTCCAATTACACTGAATTATTTGGATAAAACACGATATGGTTTATGGGCAGCACTTTCATCTCTGCTTTCTTGGTTTTTTATCTTTGATATAGGTATTGGAGGTGGACTAAGAAATAAATATATAGAACTTAAAGCGAAGAATAATACTTCTGAGATAAGGCATTATGTAAGCACAGCATATGCCTTATTTACAATAATTCTAATATTTATTATTATAATATTTTTTATATGTAATTATTTTATTAATTGGAGTAAATTATTAAATGCACCGCCTGAAATGGATGAAGAACTTTCCGATACTGTCTTAGTAGTTTTTATTATAATGTGTGTAAATTTTGTTGTTAAACTCATTAATGTCATCCTGAAAGCTGAGTTAAAAGTAGCATTATGTGATACTTTTACAGTTATTTCACATTTAATCGCTTTGGTTGGTATAATTTTATTATCACGTTACACTATACCATCATTAAAAAAATATGCTATATTATATACTTCTTCAAATGTATTTGTTACTTTAATAGCTTCAATGGTTTTATTTAAGGGACTATTGAAAGAAGTAGCCCCCAAAATTAAATACATTAATTTTAAATTGAAGAATGATTTATTAAATATAGGATTTAAATTTTTTTTTATACAGATTATGTCTATCATTTTTTTTCAAACTTCCAGTTTCTTTATTAGTGCTTTAATTAGCCCTGAAGCAGTAGTAGGTTATAATATTACTCAAAAATATTTTTCACTAGGATCTATGTTTTTTTATATGTTTTTTGAACCTCTTTGGAGTGCTTATGGCGATGCATACAATAAAAATGAATATCAATGGATTAAATCAACATTCAATAGATTAAAAAAAGTACTTTTATTAGTAGTTTTAGGATTGCTGTTTATGATAATCATCCAAAAACCAGTCTTTAAACTATGGTTAAAAGGTAAAGTTGAAGTAGATTATGTAATGTCTTTACTTTTTGTTATTTTTTATGCTTTGCAAATGTATACTATAATATTTAATGCATTTGTGAATTCCACCTCTAAACTTCGTTTAAGTATGATTATGGGGCTCATAATTGTGCCTGCTTTTATACTATTTGTATTATTTTTTACCAAATATCTGAATTTTGGTTCAAAAGGAATACTATTAGCTTTAATTTTAACGCAAACTTTACCGGCTGCTATTTTAACTCCAATGCAAAGTTATAAAATTCTTAATGGAACTCCAGGTATCTGGCAAAAATAATTTTTTTAATTTTATTCAGAGTTAAATGATTTTTATTGATGAAGAAGATTTTTGTTACTAAACCATTTTTACCTAAATGGGAAGAATATCAAAATTATTTAAAAATAGCCTTCGAAAATCAGACTCTGACAAATAATGGTTTTTTACACGAAAATTTTGAGAAGGCATTAACTAATAAATTAAATATTCATAATATATCTTTAATAAATAATGGGACCATTGCATTAGAATTATCTATAAGAGCTTTAAATCTTAAGGGGAAAATTATTACTACTCCATATAGTTTTATGGCAACAGCTAATTCTATTTTACTCAGTGGTCTTGAACCTATATTTATAGATATTGAGGATAATGGATTTAATTTGGATCCTGATTTAATAGAAGAGGTTAATGATAAAGATGTCTCAGCAATTTTACCTGTTAATGTATATGGTATACCTTGTAATAACAGTAAGATTGAAGAAATAGCAAAGAATAGAGGTTTAAAAGTTATTTACGATTCTGCACATTGTTTTGGAGTAAAGGAGAATGGGGAATCAATTTTAAATTGGGGAGATATTTCAACTTTGAGTTTCCATGCGACTAAGATTTTTCATACTTTTGAAGGTGGAGCAATTACGACAGCAAATGAAAATTTAAAAAATAAAATAGATCAATTAAGAAATTTTGGTTTTCAGTCAGATGGAGATGTAATTGCTTTGGGGACGAATGGGAAAATGAATGAAGCACAGGCTGCTATGGGATTAGCCTTAATACCTTATATTGATGAAATAATCACAAAAAGGAAGCAGAGATTTAATCTCTACATAGAATATCTAAAAAATATCCCTGGTATAAAATTATTATCAATTCCGGATGATGTAGAATATAATTATGCTTATTTTCCTATACTAATTCAGCAAGATTTTCCATTAACCAGAGATGAACTTTTTAATAAATTTCAAGAAAATAATATATATCCACGAAAATATTTTTATCCATTAATTACTAACTTTTCTCTTTATAAAAATTATAATATTATATCTAAACACAAAATTGCCAATGCTCAGAAAATCGCTGATTCAGTTCTTTGCCTTCCCCTTTATCCTGATCTCACAGAAGATGATGTATCCAGAGTATGCGATGTTATAAAAAAAATATCATGTTATAAGAGGTATTAAATAATGAGGAAAAAAGTTTTAATAATTGGCAGTGGAAAACATGCGAAGGTTGTTGCTTATAATCTCTTGTCAGAAAATAAATATGATATAGCTGGTTTTGTTACAACAGATAACATTGGACAATCCTCTTATCTTGGCTATCCCTTATTTGATTCATTAATAAATTTTGATAAAGCACAAATTAATAATTTAAAAGATATTTTTAAAACTGATTTATTTCATATTGGATTTGGTTCTATCAAATATAGGAAATTGGTATTTAATTTCTTTGTAGAAAATGGTTGGGAACCAGTAAATATTATACATCCATCTGCAGTAATATCTCCTTATGCCAAATTAGGTAATGGTATATTGATAGAGGCTGGATGTTTGATTACACCAAATCCAATGATTGGAAATAATATTTTAATAAATACTGGAAGTCAAATCAATCATGATAATATTGTTCATAATCATGTACATATTGCATCAGGTGTTATTTTGTCAGGTAGTGTTGAGATCGGTGAAAATACCTTACTTGACGATGGTGTTATTGTTACTATGGACAAAAAAATAGGCGCTAATTGTATTATAGGAGCAGGAAGTGTTGTTACTAAGGATATTCCAGATAATAAAATTGCATACGGTATTCCATGTAAAATTATACGTAATAATAGTTAAAAAGGATATAATATGAAAGATAATATAATTATATATAATAATAAAAGTGGCTTAGATGATTTAATAATATTTTTTAATAGCTGTACTTTTAATCCAGCATTGTTAAATTACATAAATAATATAAACCAATATTGTAATAAATTATATACTTTATCACAAAGATATGAAGTATGGGATATTAGTAATTTAGTTGCATTAATAGCAGTTTATGAAAACAAATTTCCTAATGCATATATTCCTATAGTAGGTGTAATAGATAAATTTAGAGGAAAAGGGTTAGGGGATCTTTTATTAAACTATACTTTAAAACAAATTGAGCATAAAGGATTTACAAAAGTTTCACTGGAAGTTTATTCTAATAATATAATAGCTATAAATTTATATAGAAAATATGGTTTTATAATTAGCAAAGAAAATAGCACTAAAATACATATGGTTAAAACTTTTATAAACTGATATTACATAAAAATATAAATAATTTCTTAATTAAAGAGTTATATAGTATTTATAATATAATATTAAATGAATATATTAATTATTAGTTCATCAGATCCAACTACAAGAGCTGGTACAGGTGCTCTTGCCATTAGAGATGGTTTAAAATATTATGGTTATAATGTTAAAATTATTACTAAATATTACCTGAAAAATGATTCAGATAATGACATTATAACCTATTATAGCCCTTTTTTATCATATGTCAGAGGTATTTTTAGGAAAATACGGGATAGAATTATTAATTTAATAGTTAAAAATAGAGAATTAAAAGCTCTTCTTCAGGATACTATACCATTTTTACCATCAAAAAATCCTTTTAAATTTTCAAAATTAGCTGGATTTGTTCCTGATGCGATAATTATTTTTTTTGCTACTGCATTTGTAAATTATTTAGACTTACTATTAATAAATAAAATTTATAAATGTCCAATTTTTATCAGTACACCCGATATGTATCCATTTACCGGTATTTGTCACTATTCTGGACCATGCAAAAAATATGAGTATTTTTGTGGTGCTTGTCCATTATTGAAGTCAAAATTTAAATATGATATATCATGGGTTACAATGAAAATTAAACACTCTATTATTAAGAGAACAAATTTGATAGGATTATGTTGGACTAATGAATATGAAAACTTTCTTCGCAAAAGCAGTCTATTTAAAAATCAACCAATTGTAAAGCTTCCTGTATTTATGTATTTAAAAAAAGAAATGCATAAACCAGATAAACAAATTTATGATAATTTAAGGAATAAATTTGGAATCAATAACAATGATTATGTTATAATGATATCTTCTGTATCATTAAATGATGAAAGAAAAGGAATTAATGATATTATAGATGCCATCAATATTGTAGTAAAAAATATAGATATTTATAATAAATTAATTGTAATAACAGCGGGATATGGAGATTTACCTAAAAAGCCTAATGTAAAACAAATTCTAAACTTTGGATTTGTTAATTATGATAAATTAGCAGAAATTTTTAAAGTATCTGATGTCTTTATCTCAGCTTCTTATGAAGATGTAGGACCAGGGACCATACCTTATGCCCTAATTTGCGGAGTTCCCGTGATTTCTTATGATACAGGAATTGCAATAGAATTAATATCGGATTATGAAAATGGATTTATAGTTAAAAAGAAAAATATCAATGAACTGTCTGAAAAGATAAGAGAGCATTTCTATATGTCACAAGATAAAAAGGAAGAAATGTCTAATTGTGCTTATAATTCAGTAAAATATATTTTTGATTATTCATTTGCAAAAGATTTAGATAGTGCACTAAGAAAATATATAATTAAATATAAATGAAAAAAATAATATCATATTTTTATATAATTGTTTCGTTGGCTCCGCTAATTGCATATTATCTTTATCAAGTATCTTCAATACATGATTTTTATTGGTATGCAAGAATATGTATTACTATATTAGGTATAGGTTTAATATTAGAATCTCTTGCATTTAAAAAGAAGTTAACCATTCCATCTTTTTTAATTCCATTATTTTTTTATACAATATATCTAATGGTATGGGCAATGGTAAATGGAGACTTACAGAGGCGAGGAGTATTATATTTTTTTAATAATGGAAACATCCAAACCATTTTAATGATATTAATCTGTTATAATATTACATTATCTAATAAATTAAAAGATTATTTAATTAATATATTTTTTATAACTGTAATTATTTCAGCATTAGTTTCTATTTATCAAATTTATAATCCATCGTTTCTTCTAACAGATATTAAAAGCAATGTTTGGGATATCTACCAAATTCGTCGTGGATCTATTTTTTCTATAATAGATCCTTTAGATATTGGACTTTCTTTATTACCCATATTATCAATATTAATAGTTGAATATATTAATATGAATAAAAACATAAATATTATTATGTTATTACTTTTCTTAGGAGGTTTAGTTTCAGTATTATCAAATACAAGATGGATAATGGTTGCATACATTATTATTTTGATGATGATTATATTTCATTATAATCCTACATTTTTTGGTAAAACCCGAAATATAATTATAGTATTAATTTCAATTTTCATAATAATTATATCTATTATTTATTTTGGATATGATTTAAAAGCATTTTGGCAAAAAAGATTATTTCCAGAAGGCTCTTTATTATATACTACTCGTTACTATGCCTTAGAAAATTTTAATATTTTTTTCCCAAGAAAACCTTGGTTTGGAACTGGGGTCCATTTAACAGATGAAATTTATATAACTTCCCTAGCTGTCGGAAGTTCACAGATTCATGTGGGATATCTTTCGCATCTAATTTCTTATGGAATGGTCGGAAGCTTTTTTTTATTTGGATTTTGGATTTGGCTTGCTATAACTTTATGGCGACATGCTAAAATTACAGGATATTGGGGCTCATTTTACACATTTCTAATTTTTTTATGGGGTGAAGCAAGTTGGGTTCATTTTAGTCTTTTCCATTACGGCATAATATTTGCATTAATATTTGATAATTATTATTTAAATAATTATTATAACAATAATTATTATAACAATAATTTCAATAATATTTACTAGAGATTATAATGTCATATCCAAAAGTATTAATATATTCATCAAGGTTTGGTCCTCTCGGAGATACAATTGTTAGAAGTCTCTTTGAGGGTTGGCCCAAAGAAAAAATAGCTATATGTTTAGATGGTGTTCTTTATAAAAAATTAGAATTTTGTGAATATAATTATTCTTCAGAAGTTACGAAACCACTTTATTTAGAACATATATTATCTCGTTTATCAAAACAAAGTATATTTTATAAATTTATTTATCATCTTTTAAAATTGATAAAATACATTATAAAGGATAATTTAAAAATAGATATGGATTTTGTTAATTTTGTAAAAAAATTTAAACCGGATATATTATATACAATCCTTTATTCTCCTCTCCAAATTCCAGATTTACTTACGATTCATAAAAAATTAAATATTCCCTTAGCTATACATATTTTAGATGATTGGATTAATAGTCCCGTGGATATTTATTTTAAATATGAAAAATATTATGAAAAAAAACTTATGAAAGAATTAATAAGATCTTCTAAACTTTTATTAAGTATTTGTGAGGATATGAGTGATGAATATTACTCAAGATATGGAAGAAAGTTTTATGCATTTACAAATTACATTAACTTTTCTGAGTGGAATGGTAAAAGTAAAAATGATTGGTATCTATCAAATCCAATAAAAATTATGTTTGCCGGCACTGTTGAAGAATACAATATTATAGAATTAATTACCCTTTGTAAAGCTTGTAAAGAATTAGGAATTAATATTTATCTCTATGTTAAATTTAGGAAAGAATTTTTTTCTAATATGTTAGAAGTCTATGATAATTGTATAATTCAAGAATATGTTTCACATTCAGAAATTATAGAATTATATAAAAAATTTGATATTCTTTTTTTGCCATTTTCTTTTAATAAGAAATTCCAAAAAAACATCTCTCTTTCTTTGCCAAGTAAAACCGCGGAATATATGGCAAGCAAAACTCCTATTTTAGTATATTCTCCGCAGATTTACCCTGTTTATAAATATGCTATGAAAGAGGGATGGGGCTATGTCGTAGATAAACCTGGAGTCCAAGAATTAAAAAATGGAATAAAATCTTTAATATCGTCTTATGACTTAAGAGAAAAATTAGGCGAAAAAGCTTATACAATTGCATGTAAAAATTATAATCAATCTATAAATCAGCAAAAATTAATTTATATCATTAATAAAACCCTTAATTCTTAATATAAATAATGTTTAATATTATATAAAACAATTATATATTAATTATTATATAAAATAAACTTATTAAAAGGGAAATAATGTTTAAAAATAAAAATTTAATGATTACTGGTGGAACAGGTTCCTTTGGCAATGCAGTGCTTCATCGTTTCCTGAATACGGATATAAAAGAAATTAGAATTTTCAGTCGGGATGAAAAAAAGCAGGAAGATATGCGGAAATTTTATAATAATTCTAAAATAAAGTTTCATATAGGAGATGTAAGAGATTATGATAGTGTTGATAATGCGATGTTAGGTGTTGATTATGTTTTTCATGCTGCAGCTTTAAAACAGGTTCCTTCCTGTGAATTTTTTCCTGTACAAGCAGTAAGGACAAACATCCTGGGTGCTGAAAATGTAATTAAGGCTGCTATTGCTAATAATGCTAAAAAGCTAATTGTACTCTCTACGGATAAAGCAGTTTATCCTTATTAATGATATATGAGTATATATTAAAAAAAGGTTCATATTTATAATATATAAATTTATAAAAATATGATATCTTAACTAATATAAGGAGATAATTAATGAAGATACTAGTAACAGGTTCAAAAGGGGTTGTGGGACAAAAGCTCGTCTCTGAACTAAAAAAAAGAGGTCATACAGTATTTGGTGTAGATTTATTACATTATGCAGGAGAAGTGGGATATATTCAACAAATGAGCAATGAAAAATGGGAATACTCAAGATGCGATATTGGCGAATATCGCCAACTTGAGCGAGTTTTTAAAACAGCCGGTCCTTTTGATTATGTTTACAATTGTGCAGCAGAATTTGGTAGATGGAACGGTGAAGATTATTATGAGCAAATGTGGAAATCAAATCTTATTGGGTTGAAGAACTTGATTCGTCTTCAAGAACAACTTGGTTTTCGTATGATACACTTTTCGAGCTCAGAAATATATGGTGATTATGACGGTATAATGAAAGAAGATGTTATGGATAAAATTGAAGTAAAACAAATGAACGATTATGCTATTTCTAAATGGGCAAATGAAATGCAAATAAGAAATTCAAGAATACTTTACAACACAGAAACAGTAATTGTGCGTTTATTCAATACTTATGGTCCTGGAGAATATTACCACCCTTATCGATCTGTAAATTGTAAATTTTGCTATCACAGCTTAATGCGGCTTCCCATTATAGTTTTTCGTGGTCACTATAGATCAAGCACTTATGTAGATGATTGCGTTACAACGCTTGCTAATATTATTGATAATTTTATACCAGGAAGAGTTTATAATATTGGAAGCGATCAATTTCATGATATTGAAACACTTGCTGATTTAATTTGGTCGTATACGGGAGCACCAAGAGATCTTATTCAATACAGAAATTCAGAAAAATTGACAACTAAAATTAAAAAAGTAGATATATCTTTATCCGTAAAAGAATTAGGACATAAACAAACAGTAAGTTTAGAAGAAGGAATTAAATTAACAATAGATTGGATGAAAAAGTATTACGGCTTAACATAAATAGTAATTATGTAGCTGGCAACAATCTAGATAGTTAAATTATTTAGTTATTATTTATTATATGAAAACAATATTTACAATTAATGGTCGGAGCACATCCAAATTTTATGTAGATAGCTTCCTTGTATAAAAAATTATCTTGATATCAGGATAGCTACAAGCCATTAATATTAAATATGACAACATTATTATGAAAAAATATCAAAAATTGCCTTAACGATTTTGCTATATCCAAGCCCTAAGCCTATCTTAATATAAGTTCTAGAAAGCAAGGAAAACAGACAACCAAAATAATTGAAAGATATAAGAACTTAATTTTATCAGGTATTATTCTACATTTAATTATAATTGCAGGAGATGTTAATTCTACTATTGCCCGTACTCTTATGGCAAAAATAAACATATCCCCATTTATCATATGGAAGCAGGGAATAGAAGTTTTGATGAAAATGTGCCCGAAGAAACTAATAGAAGAATGATAGACCATATGGCAGATTTTAATCTTGTCTATACTGAGAATTCAAGAAGACATTTGATATCAGAAGGTTTACCTCATAGAAGAATTTATCTTACCGGTTCTCCCTTATATGAAGTTTTGAAGTACTATTATCCAAAGATTCAAAATTCTCAAATCTTAAATTCTTTGCAACTGGAACCTCATAAATATTTCCTGGTCTCAGTTCACAGAGAAGAAAATGTGGACTATCCGGAGAATCTGAAGAAAATAAGTATCGTATTAAATAGATTAGCTGAACAATATAGCTATCCAATAATTGTTAGTACTCATCCCCGGACTAGAAAACGACTTGAATCTCTTGATTCATTTGAATTCAATCCTCTAATTCAATTTCAAAAACCTTTCAGTTATACTGATTATAACTTTCTGCAGATGAATGCAACCTGCGTTATCTCGGATAGTGGCACCATTAACGAAGAAAGTGCAATACTCAAATTTCCAGCTATTACGATTAGAAACTCTATGGAAAGACCTGAAACCATTGATGCTGGTACAATTATTCTTACTGGTTTTGAGCCTGAAATTGTGCTTGATTCAGTTAAAGTTGCGATAGAGGAAGATGCTAACTATGCTAAGATATGTCCTGAATATGAGATTGATAACTGTTCTATGCGTGTTTTAAAAATTATTACAGGTACATCTAAACTTAATAAACAATGGAATAGTTTATATTAATTAGTTTAAAATAAAATAAATATAGTGCAAAAGGTAATGATATTATTTAGCATATCAAATATATATAATATAATAAGCAAATATTACGTAATAAAGAATAAAATATATTATGAATTTTCTTATTATAAAAGATAAAGATATAGTTAATATTAATGTAAGTTATATTGATAATTTATCAATAATTAATGATCCTGGTATATATATATTAAAATTATCACATATAAATTATATTGAAAGTAATAATGATAATTTTAAAATAATCAAATTTGGTGATATATTAAATTATGATAAAGGGTTATATTACACTATAAAACAAAATTATAATTATATAGAAATATATTCTGATATTTTTAATTATCTTCCTATTTATTATGCTGAAAAGGACAATAAAATAATTGTATCTTCTAGTTATAAGGAAATATCAAGATTAATAAATAGTTTTGAATATAATAAAAGATATTATGTTTATTTAACATTATTTTATACGCCAATAAATGATATAACATTAAATAAATATATTCATAGATTAAGTTTTGGTTCTTCATTAATTATCAAAGATAATGGGATAGAAATAAAGAAAAAATATAGATTTTATGATTATTTTTCGAAACAACCACTTTCTTACAAAAAGGATAATATTAATTCAGTTGTGGATTCATTTATAGACAATATAAAATATTATTATGATGATGAAAATGCAATTTCTTTAACTGGAGGTTATGATGGTCGTTCTATAGTATCATGTGCTCATTATTACAACAAAGATTTTCATACTTTTTCATACGGGAAAAAAGGTTCATTAGATGTAGAAATACCAATGTATATAGCTAATAAATTAGGGATTGAATATGAATTAATTGAATTAGATGGGGATTATTTGTTAAATAGTTACCAAATAAATGTTGATGAATATATTTATAGAAGTGGCGGTTTAAATGGATTTCTTTATCCTCAAAGCTTATTTTATGTAAAAAAATTATCAAATTATTGTAAAAACATTATGACAGGATATGTTGGAAGTGAAATAATTAGAAGTTTTAAAGAATATGATTGTGAAATATTATCTCCTATCATATATTATATTTTACTTAATAATAATAAGAAATTAGATGAATGGATCAATTTAAGATATCAAGAATGGAATGACCTTAATTTAATAACAAGTCAAACAATGATTGCTGAATCAATTAATGATATAAAAGATTATTTTAATGAATTACCCTCAGATCTTACTCAGTATCAAAAGCTTCTTACATTTTTATACGAAAATTTATTTATAAATTTATTTGGTACCTGGGTTTATAATGGTATGCATTATGCACGCATAAGGGTTCCATTTATAGATCCCGAATTTTTTAGTTTGATTTCAAAAACAAAAGTATCTGCTTATTATATGAAGTTTCCTGAAAATAATTTAAGAAAAAGACTAAATAGTTGTAAATTTTATTCATATTTATATAGAAAGACTTGGCCTCAACTAGGTAAAATCCCAATTACAAAAGGGTATACTCCGGAAGATTTGATTACACCCTTTGGTTTTATAAGGGTTGCTCTAGCTTATAGAAATGCAAAAAATTTTAAGGACCCCAATGGTCTAGATAAATTAAGTACTGTTACGGGTGCGTTAAATTATATAAATAATTTAGAAAATTTAAGCAGTATTAGCAACGAAGAAGCCAATATATTAAGAGCCACTATTAAAAGCGATGCATATAGTAGGACATATGGATTTTTGGCTTTAAGTAAAATTAAAGCTTTAAATATATTTAGTAAATAGCCATACTAATTTATATTAATAAATAATAAATTATTATAATAACAAATTTAAGTTTCCAAAGTTAAGGGAAAATAAGATTTGTTAATTTTAATTATTAGTCTTCATAGCAAGAAAATAATTTTTTAAAAAATATTAATTTATATATAATGCGTAAAAATCATTCCACTTTCCTTTTTCTTTTTTTAGACATCCTTCTTGTAGTTATTGCCTTTCTTTTTGCGGCAAAGGTAAAAGAGGGAACGAGGAGGATACTATCAGATTTTCAGTGGTGGCGTTCTCTTTTTGCTTTTACCGGGATATGGATCGTGGTAGGGATATTAGGTGGGAAGTATTCTTTACAGAAAGTGGGAAAGGCATCTAAGTTGGCGAGTCAGATAATTAAGTGTGATATATATGCGATAGCGGTCATTTTTGGGCTGATGTATATTTTCGATCAATTCCATTATTCCCGGATGATAGTGCTGGGAACGATTTTAGGGTCAGTTGTGCTGGAATTATTTGTTTTTGGAGGGATATATTATGCGTTTCGGTTTCGTAGGGAGAATCGGGATTTTGCGAAGGCACCTCTAGTGACACATTCAGAAGCACTGGAGGAATTACAGACAGCGAGTTATTTTCCGGAGCCAGATCCTAAAGTGATACCGGTTCTGAGTGATGAGCCATATATTTCTCCTTATCCGGTATGCAGTCCCGAGGATAGTGTCTTAGTTCCGCTTTGGCAAAGGTTGTATGATAATTCTGAAGTTTTCAGTTTTATCAACGATTATCTGGATTTGAACACTTTTGACCGGAATATGTCGCTGATATTGAATTCTGTGGATTTTGATTTTATAGAAGGAAAGGAGCCCTTATCTTTTCAGTTATTTATCAATCAGCACCGGATAAATGATTTTCGCAGGATCAATCGTTATCTGATTAAAGCGAATGAGTTGCTTATGGAAGGTGGTGTATTTATCTGCAG
>Ga0265294_10000907_pt1 | contig 39979 bp, 35 predicted proteins | sample MunlanPumphouse3_FD_192504 | JGI IMG/M metagenome (GOLD analysis project Ga0265294, IMG submission 192504) | Groundwater microbial communities from a municipal landfill in Southern Ontario, Canada - Pumphouse #3 | ecosystem: Environmental > Aquatic > Deep subsurface > Groundwater | place... | reverse complement strand
CATATTTATTTTAAAAATGTCAAAAAATGACATAAGTTGTCAAATAGCTTATTCTAAGGAAAAATAGCTTTTTCCCAACTAAAAACAGAGCTTCAAAAAAGCTCTGTTTTAAACTACCTCGTGCTAGCACGATGTTGCGGAGAAGGAGGGATTCGAACCCTCGATGCCGTTTCCGGCATAGCGCTTTTCGAGAGCGCCCGATTCAACCACTCTCGCACTTCTCCATTATTTTATTAAATCTAGCTCCTTTTTGCTTAAAGGACTTGTTTTTCCTTCTTTTAGATTATCTAGTTTAATCCCAGCAAATTCAATTCTTTGTAAATTAATGACAAGTAAATTTAGATTTTTAAACATTCGTCTAATTTGTCTTTTTTTGCCGCTTGTTAAGGTTAAGCTAAATATATTATTTTGTAAATATTTTGCTGATTTTGCCTTGACCGTGCCATCGCCCTCACCAATATCTATTCCAGCCTGAAGATTTCTTTCTATTTTTTTAATTTCTTTAAGATCAATTTTTCTATCAATAGTTACTAGGTATTTTTTTTCATGGCTATATTTAGGATGCGTTAACCTTTGTGATAGATCGCCGTCATTGGTAAGGAGTAAAAGCCCGCAACTATTTTTGTCCAAGCGGCCAATAGAGAAAAGCCGACCAGGATGATTTAGCAGTTGAAAAATATTTTTTTCGCCTGGGAAAGTGCGGTTACTGCAAGTGTAGCCACGAGGTTTATTCATTTTTATATATATCTTTTCCGGTGTCAATTTAATCTTTTTATCATCAATAGTAATTTCATCTATATTTAAATCAGCCCTTTCGCCCAATCGAGCAATAACTTTGTTTATCTTAACTCGGCCTTTTTTTATCATTTCTTCTGCCTGACGACGGGAGCAATAACCACTCTGAGAGATAATCTTCTGTAGCACTTCTTTCATATTTTTATTTCCTTTAATGCTTTCTGATCTAAAATCAATGAAGCTAGCAATGAGAGGATGATAAAAAATTGGACAGAGAGGTCATTTTTTAAATAAGGAACATCAACTAAGCCGTGGATAATGATAGTTAGCATGGCAGAAAGTAGGCCAAGGGCTAGGAGGTTATTATTTTTTTTAAATAATAAAAAGGATTTTACTATAAATTTAATTATTAGGATTATAAAGCCCAGTAGACCCAACAATCCTAGTTCGCTCCAGAAATTTAGAACAATATTATGAGGATACATGTAAATTTCAACTGGTTGCCAATATTTAGCCCTTAATTGAGCGTTGCCGTATAAAATAGAGTGAAAATTTTCCATTTTATCACGATTAAAGAAAATTCCTTCTTGATGAAAGGGGGTAACTGTTTCTTGATAATTAGATAATCCATTGCCGAGAATAAAGCTTTTTTTGTTTATAGTCATCATGGTTTCTCGCCATTGTTGTTTTCTTATTTCCCCTGATAAATCCTGTAGTGTTAACTTATCAATGGCTAGCGTTTTAAGAGAAGGAATAAAAATGACAGAAAGGAATAAAATAACGAAACTCGCGCTTGTAATTATTTTTCCAACACGACCACTAAAAAATATAAATACAAAAGTGCTTGCTAAAAGAGCAATTAAGGCGCCCTCGGAATGGGCAAAATAAATTGCAAGTAGTGAGCTTATTATAGTTAAGGAAAAAAAGACAAGGGAAAAATAATATTTTCTGCTTTTGTCTTTTTTTAAGGCAGCTAATTGTCCAGCAATTATCATGATAATAGGGGCAAGGAATAATCCTATTGCATTAGGATAACCAAACCAGGAAACAACGCGCCTTGTTTGTGTGGCTTGCCAAAAATCATTGAAGATAAAAATTCCAGTATATTTTTGTAAAATAGCGAATAAGGCAGTAACAAGAGCGCTAAGTGCTAGCATGTTAATTATTTTGTTTCGCCCTGATTTGCCTGGTAAAATGTTTAGAATCAATATATAGAGCATGATGGGCTCAAAAAAATAGGCTTTTAATATGCCTAAGGAAGCGGAGCTGAAATTAGTTATTAAGCTAGAAATAAAGGCAGCAACTAGAATAATTATGATTTCTTTAGCAAAGGGGTATGGAAATCTTTTCTTTCTATTTTTTAGCCAGCTTCCTAATTTTAATTTAGTCGTTTTTATAAACCAAAAGGAGAAGCTAATTATAATCATAGCTTCTAAAAATGTGAAGGGGATGCCAAGAAGATGAAAGCGGATTAAATAACTTGGTAGCAAAAGGATTATTAAAAGTACAGCTTTTTCAAGATGAAAAGCGGCTATAAAAGTAAACAATATTAAACTGATAATTAAGTGTATAGACATAATAAAAGTATACCACCATTTGAGCTTAACAAAAAACCGTTAAAATAATAACGGTTTTTTCAGATTTGCTTATACTCTTTCGGCGTATTCTCCTGATTCAGTATTAATTCTGATTATATCGCCCTCATTGATAAACATTGGAACACTAATTTGGGCACCGGTTTCAATTTCTACTATCTTATTCACATTACCAGCCGAATTACCTTTTATTCCCGGGGGCGCACTAATAACTTTAAATTGCATTTTTATTGGAAGACTGATGGTAACGGGCTTACCTTCAAAATAAAGAACGTCAACATCGGTGCCATCCTTAAGAAATTGAGCTTGATCGCCTAGCTCTTCAACAGGAAGATTAAATTGTTCAAAGCTCTCATTATCCATAAAATAAGCCTCATCCTTATCTTTATACATGTAGTTGGCTTTTTTGGTTTCAGTTTCTGCTTCTTCTGCTTTTTCTGCTCCCTGAAAAGTCCTTTCTAAGATATTGCCATTTATTAAATTACGACACTTAGTTTTTAGTACCGCTCCTCCACGGCCCATTTTATGATGATCAGTTTTTATAATAACAAAAGGCTCGCCGTTAACTTTTATAACCTTACCGGTTTTTATTTCATTAAAATTTAACATAATTTTTTACCGTTTTTTATTTATGAGTAGCGGATAGAAGAGCCATAACACGTGCTCTTTTCACAGCGGTAGCTAACTTTCTTTGATGCCAAGCGCAAACCCCAGTTCTTTTACCAGGCAAAATCTTCATGTAGAAGTTTATAAATTTTCTTAGAGTTCTGACATCTTTATAGTCAACTTCAAGATTGTTAACACAAAAATGACATTCTTTAGTTTTTTGATTTTTCATATTTATTTTTATTAAAAAGGTATATTTTCTACTTTTATTTCATCGTCAGTTGGCTCTTCAGGGATTTCAATTATTTCTTCATTTTGACGGTTGTTGCTAGGGTAATTAGGAAATTGATCAGAAGCGCCACCTTTATTGTCTAACATAATCATATTATCAGCTACGATTTCTGTGCGGTATCTTTTTACGCCATCATTTCCAGTCCAGTCAGTGGTTTGTAATCGTCCTTCAATATAAACCTTTGAACCCTTTTTTAAATATTTTGCACAGATTTCAGCTAATTTGCGCCAAGCAATTACATTATGAAATTCAGCTTTTTTTTGTTGATTGCCACTTTGGTCAGTCCAGACAAGATTAGTTGCGACACTAAAGGAAACAACATTTTGACCAGAGGGGGTAGATTTTAATTCGGGATCACGGGTTACATTACCAATGATCATAGCTTTGTTTAAATTCATATATTTTTTGGCTATTTCCCGGCTTGAGCCATGCTAGTAGCTGGCCGAGGATTATTAAATTAAATCTTTGGCGCTTAAAATGCCCTCCAATTTTTGATCTAATTCTTTAGCATCGCTTTTTTCTTCTTTCTTTGTTTCTGTTTTCTTGCTCCTCTTTTCTTTGCTGTCATTTTCTCCTTTTTCATTTTTTTCCTTTAATAGCTTTTCTTCTTCTTTTTTTCTGGCATTAATTTTTTCTTGAATTGCCTTTGCTTTGGCAATTTCTTCCTCACTTTTAACGCGTTTAGCAATAATCTGATGTCTTATTACATCATTTGACAATCTTAGTTCTTGATTAATTAAAGCGACAGCTTCTTTATCAGCATTGAATTCTGCTAGAGCATAGTAGCCATATGCGTTATGTTTTATCTCATAAGCTAACTTTTTCTTACCCCAATATTCTCGATAATCAATTTCTCCATTGTTTTTTGTAATTACTCCTTCAACCGCAGTAATAACTTGTTTTGCCTCATCTTCGGTAAAGCGATTTGGCACTATGAACAAAACTTCGTAATGTCCAATGTTTGATTTTTTTGTTTTTGACATATTTATTATAACAATTAAGGGATAAACAGGTGATAAATTTTTTATTTATTAATCCTTAATCCCAAATTAAATAAAATCCCCAAGTATTCCAAGATGCTTTGGGGCGAAAGGAATACCTTTAATTCAATGATATAACTATTGAATTATTTTAGAACTAGTCTAAAATATGGGAAAGATATAAATTAATATTTATTTGTAACTGACAAGATTGTAGCATTGCTTTAAAAAAAAATCAAGAGGGCGATATTTTTAAATTGCTTGTTTTTAATTGATAATATATTATGAAGATATGAAATATTTTTTTATTCTTGGAAACAATCCAGCATTATCTTTAGCGGAAGTGTTGGCAGTAATTAAACCGAAGTCTTACATCTTAATTAGCGAGGAGTTTTTGGTGACGGAAACTAGTGCTGATTTAAATCCCTTGACTTTGAGCACTGTTTTAGGGGGAACTATAAAAATAGGCTTAATTAAAGAAGAGTTGGCGATCTCTAGTTATAAAAACAAAATAGAGGAATCAATCTTACAAATAATTAGGGATCGACAGAAAGAGGTGGCATCTGGTAAGTTTAATTTTGGTTTTTCTAATTATAGCAATTTAGACTTTGGTCACTTGGGTTTGAAAATAAAAAAAGATTTATCAAGTTTAAAAATTAATACTCGTTTTGTAGTTAGTCGAGAAAAAACATTATCCAGTGTGATTGTTGAGCAAAATAAGCTATTGCGCAAAGGGGTGGAAATTGTTTTTGCTCGTTATGAAGATTATGTTATCTTAGGCGAAACTATGGCCGTACAGCCTTTTAAGTCTCTATCATATCGTGATTTTAGTAGGCCGGCACGAGATGATAAATCAGGCATGCTTCCCCCTAAATTAGCCAAAATTATGATTAATTTAGCGGAAGCTGATAAGGATGGTTTGTTAGTTGATCCTTTTTGTGGCTCTGGCACCATATTAAGCGAAGCTATTTTAATGGGATACAATAATTTATATGGATTAGATTTATCCTCCAAGGCAATAGATGACTCTTTTAAGAATATTAATTGGATTAAGGAGCAGTATCAAATAGAACCCGTTTCTATTAAATTTAAAGTTAAAAATGTTTTAGATTTATCTAAGTTTATTAAAGTAAATAGTGTTAGCGCCTTTATAAGTGAGCCCTATCTTGGTCCACAAAGAGGAAAAATAGAGTTTAAATCAGTGATTAAAGAGATTGAATATTTATACACAAAAGCTTTAGTTCAAATGTATCAGGTTTTAGAAAAAGGGGGACGAGTAGTAATGGTGTGGCCAGTTTTTTACGGAAATAAATTTGTTAACCCAAATATAGGGGAATTTAAGAAAATATCAATTTTGCCCGATAATTTGAAAAATGAAGAAATTAAAAAAAGGATTAATCAACGTGGTAATATAGTTTATGGTAGAGCGGGGCAAAAGGTGTTTAGGGAGGTAATTGTTTTAGAAAAATAAAAAAAAGAGCCTAATTTAGACTCTTTTGTTTTAATACTCACACTCTTCATTGTGTGCTAATTTTTCATTAAATCCCTCTTTTTCTCTTTTTAAAGCTAGCATTAAGTTAATTGCTAAAAAAAAGATAAAACTTGAGGTTGCTTTTGTGTCAAGTAAAACGCTGGTAATCATTAACAAGGCGGCGCTTATTCCCCAAAATCGTGACCAAATTAAACAACTTAAGTCTTTAAAGATGGGATTTTTATCAAGTAAACCGAGGTTTCCTAATTTAATCTTACCAATCTCAGCCCAAGTGCAAATAATTAAACCACGACTATTTATTGGAAAAATGTTTAACCTCTTTCGTTTATTTAAGAAACTAATCCTTGTATAAATTGTTAGCAAGATCAGTTCGCTTAAAAGGAGTAAGCCTAACATTGATCGGAGCCAATAATTACTCTTTTGTATAGAACCTGGATTTTGACTGATGAGAATAACGATTAAGAAAAAAGATATTGTGCACAATAAGGAGTTTATTCTTTTTATAAGATAAACTCTTTGGATTAAAGCGATAAACATTTTTTCCATGACTTATTTTTTTTGTTATATTTTATTTTTAAAGAACCATTAATGCTACAATTTTTTTTAAATTATGTCAATTATTTTATTTTCCAATTAAGAAGTTGCAAACATCGCCATCATTTATTATGTAATCCTTGCCTTCAGTTCTAATCAATCCTAAATCTCGCGCCTTAGCCTCACTGCCACAAGAGACAAGCTCTTCCCAGTTAATTACTTCTGCGCGAATAAAGTTTTTAATAAAGTCAGTATGAATTTCACCAGCTGCTAATGGCGCTTTGGTATTTATTTTAACAGTCCAAGCTCTAGTTTCGTCTGGGCCTGTGGTAAAAAAGGTTTCCAAATGCAGTAATTTATAAGCTTTTTGTATTAGAAGATCAAGGCCGCTTTGGCTTAATCCGAGTTCTTTTATATATTCCTCTTGTTCTTCCTCAGGTAAACCAATAATCTCTTCTTCTAGCTTAACATTAAGGGCAAGAATCTCATCGCCATCAGTATTTAAAGCAGTGTCTTTTTGATAATTATCATCTATATTTAAAACATATAGAATTGGTTTAATTGTTAACAAATTTAGGCTTTTAACGAAGTTAACCTCCTCTTTATCAAAAGAAAGAGAGCGGACGGGATGACCTTTTGCAAGTTGCTTAAATATTTTCTCTAAAATTACTATATTAATCTTTATTTCCTTGTCGCCGCTTTTAGCTTCTTTTCTCATTTTTTCAAGCCTTTTTTCGACGGTGGCTAGGTCAGCAAAGATTAGCTCAAGGTTAATCGTTTCCTTATCTTCATTGGGGTTTATTTTCCCATTAACATGGACAATATTACTGTCTTTAAAATCTCTTATTACTTCACAAATTGCATCACATTCACGAATATGAGCTAAAAATTTGTTGCCCAAACCCTCTCCTTTATGAGCGCCAGCAACAAGACCGGCAATATCGACAAATTCTATAGTAGTGGGGATGATTTGCTTTGGCTGAGAGATTTTAGCTAATTTATCTAATCTAAAGTCAGGCACTTTTACCACTCCAACGTTAGGGTCTATGGTGCAAAAAGGATAATTGGCTGCTTCTACCCCTTTTTTGGTTAGAAGATTAAATAAAGTAGATTTTCCAACATTAGGTAGACCAACTATGCCAATAGATAAAGACATAAGGATTTAGATTAATTTAATTAGACTGATTATAATATAATAAGCTATTTTTTTGAAAATAAAAAGAGGCCCATATCAGGCCGCTTTTTATTATATAAAATAAAATTAATAAATACTAGGCCATGTATGAGCCTCATCCCTAATAACGCAATTTTTCTTGTATTATCAAGGAGATTGAAGCTACTTTGCTGACTTAAAGAGCGTATTCTTACCGACTCCTAGTAAATTAAGTGTTTTTTAATTAATTTTGCTGATTTTAACAAGGTGAATTTAAAATATTCTTTTTGTTTTTAAATTTACCCTATTTAATCATGCACGCTAATAATTTACTCTTAAAGCTTTGTCACGTCAGCATTGACAAGATAGTCGCTGGAGTTAGTAAAAGAACTTACACTCATATTATAGCACTTCTGGATTAAAGGGTCAAGTATCTTGGACTAAAGTAGTGATATTGTTTAAATTTACCTTATATTAAACAAATTATTTTATAATATACAATTTAAGTCCAGGCTAGCGTAGACTTAAATAATTAGTTTATACACAAAAAACACAAGTTATCCACAGGGGCATAAAATAAAAATCTCCTAAAAAGGAGATTATTTGAGGCTCGAGTGGGATTCGAACCCACGAATAACAGTTTTGCAAACTGCGGTGTTAGACCACTTCACCATCGAGCCTTAGTATATTGGTAATTTTAGCTGAAAGTATTTAAATTGTAAACCGCTTAACGTAAATTCCAGTTAGGATCTGCTTTAATTTGAGAAAAATCTTTAATTTTTCCTTTTTGAGCTGAAAAAATGCCTGCAGCAGCAATCATAGCAGCGTTATCAGTTGTGTATTGTAGTTTTGGGCTGAAAAATTTAGTTTTTTTTGGAATTTCTTTAACAGCAGTTTCTAGTTTTTCTCTTAAATCTAAATTAGCACTAACTCCACCAGATAGCAATACGCTTTTCGCCTTGTATTTAATAGCAGCATTTATTGTTTTTTTTACAAGAACTAAATTTACCGCTTCTTGAAATTTAAAGCAGTATTCAGGAATTCTATTTGGCCAATTTTGATCTTTTTGCAATCTATAGAGCAGGGCGGTTTTTAATCCGGAAAAGGAAAAGTTAAAGGTTTTATCATTTAACATAGGACGAGGCAAAAGAATATCGCTTTTTTCTTGTTTTTTGTTTTGTTTAAAATAGATTTGTGCCTGCTTGGCGATTACGGGGCCACCAGGATAACCAAGCCCCAACATCTTAGCGGCTTTATCATAAGCTTCTCCAGCAGCATCATCTAATGTTTCACCAATTATTTTTAATTTTAAATTTTTATCCATTAAAATTAGATTAGTGTGCCCTCCGGAAACAGTTAGAATAATAGCGGGATATTTAATCTGTTTATAATTGTCGATAAAATTTGCATAAATATGTCCAGAAATATGGTTTACTTCAATTAAGGGCTTTTTCCAGGCGAAGGCTAAACTTCGAGCTGTTTCAATGCCAGATAACAGGGATGTGACAAGACCAGGCCCCTTAGTAACGGCAATGTAGTCTATTTCTTTATAATTCAGCTTAGCTTTTTTTAAGGCAGTGTCAATTACAGGGATGATTTGACCAACATGTTCTCTAGCGGCTATTTCTGGAATAACGCCACCATATTCTTTGTGGATATCGATCTGTGACGAGATGATATTTGCTAACACAAAAAGACGACCTTCTTTTTTATCGAATTTAACAATTGAGGCAGCGCTCTCATCACAACTAGTTTCTATTCCTAATATAACCATACTAATTCATTTTAAGGTATTTTTTATAAATAGCCAATATTGACAGCAATAAATAATATCTATACAATTAAATTGAATCTAAGGTATTTAGATTTTTATTTTTGTAAACTTTACTTGGTCCCTTCGTCTAGTGGTTAGGACGTCAGGTTTTCATCCTGGTAACAGGGGTTCGATTCCCCTAGGGACTGCAAATAAAACCAGTGTATAACTGGTTTTTTTATTGTTTATTATTACCTCTTGTATTACAATAAATGATAGGCAAGTATTAATAATTTTTAAACTTAATGCAATTTAAATATGAAAAAAGAAAAAGTTAAAATTGGACTTGCTTTAGGGTCAGGCGCTTTTCGTGGCTTTGCTCATATAGGCGTTTTGCAGGTGTTGTCAGAAAATAATATTCCGATCTCTTTTTTAAGCGGCGCATCTGTTGGAGCTTTGGTGGCGGCCTATTTCTCTCTTTATCAAGATATATCTGGTTTGGAGGATACTTTTCTGAAGTCTAAGAAAAATTTTTATCTGATTGCTGATTTAGGCTGGCGCAATGGTTTGGTTAGTGGAACAAAGTATGAAAAATTTATTGAACACCTATTGGGTAGAAAAACATTTAAAGATGTCAAAATTCCGCTTAGTGTTTTAGCTACTGATTTAATAAGTGGCAAGCCGCATGTATTTAAGGCTGGAGAATTAGCTAAGGCGGTGCGAGCAAGCGCTTCAGTCCCTTTAATTTTTGAACCTACCAAGGGGTCAAATAAAAATTTTGTTGATGGCGCTTTAAGTCGTCCAGTGCCAGTTCAAGAATTGCTTGATATGGGAGCAGATAAAATAATTGCGGTTAATTTGTATCATAAAAATGAATTTAATGATAAAAAATTTAATCTCACTAAAATTGCTTTTCGAAGTATGCGCATAGCACTTTATAACCTAGCTCAATCTTCTTTAAAGGGGTCGGATATTGTTATAAATCCTGATGTTTCAAAACAAATAGAAACAAGTTCTTTGTCTAAATATTTTAGTCGAGAATTAGCTGACCAGATGATACAGATTGGGCGAAAGGCGACTCTTGTTAAGCTAAAGGAGATTAAATCTTGGTTATGAAATATCGTCTTTATACAACTTCACATAAGGCTTGGGATGGAATGTATGATGCTATAGCAAAGGCTGAAAAGCGTGTCTATTTGGAAATGTATATTTTATCTAGTGATACTAAAAAAACGCATGATTTTTTTGCGTTGCTTATAGAAAAAGCAAAAAAGGGCTTGGAGGTGGTAATAATTGCCGATGCTCTAGGGAGTACAGCTTTATCAAGCAGTTTAATTAAGGAATCGCGCGCTGCTGGTATTGAGTTTATATTCTTTAGTCACTTTTTAAAAAGGACTCATCGGAAAATGCTAATTGTTGATAATAAAGTAGCGTTTTTAGGTGGCGTTAATATTAAAGAGGGGGCAAGAGATTGGCTTGACTTACAAATTAAGTTTAAAGGAAGTCCGGTGAAACTAGCATTGCGGTCTTTTGCAAATTCATATTTTAAAGTGGGTGGCAGCAAAGAGTCAATCTTAAAATTTAGCCGAACAAATCTACCAAAAAAAATTAAAAATTGGATTTTTGATAATTTTCCAACTAGCAATAAATTATATAATTTAAATAGGCGCTACATTTTAAAAATAGATCAAGCCAAATCTTTAGTGCAAATCGTTACCCCCTATCTCTTGCCTCCCCGTCGTCTTTTTTTGGCACTTGATAATGCGTGTCGTCGAGGGGTGAGGGCGGAAATCATCATCCCCAAAAATACTGACATCAATTCCTTAGATAAAATTAATTATATCAATGCGCGACGTTTATTTGATTTGGGTGTAGTTTTTTATTTCGGTGGCCAAATGAATCACTCTAAAATATTATTGATAGACAAAAAAGAGGTTTTAATTGGTTCGCAAAATGTTGATATACTGTCTTTTGGTTTAAACTATGAGGCGGGCATGTTTTCGCAGCAGCCAGATTTAGTCAAGGATGTATCAACTGTTATTGAGGGCTGGAAGGTAGAGGCAACTTCTTTTGCGGGTTGGAATAATAGAATGAAATTTTTTGAAAAAATAAGTTTTTATTTTTATCGTCTTATTTTCTCTATTTTCTAAATATAATAAAGAGGGCTAAAATTGTCTTTAGTCTTGTTTTTTTATTATTTTTCCATTATAATATGGGCAATGTAATTTTTTAAAAAATGACTTATGTCTAATGATTTTATAAAAATAAGAGGGGCAAGAACAAATAATTTAAAGAATATTAATTTAGATATACCGCGTAACAAGTTAGTGGTAATTACTGGACTCTCTGGTTCCGGTAAATCATCTTTAGCCTTTGATACGATCTATGCTGAGGGGCAAAGGCGATATGTTGAGTCATTATCTTCATATGCACGTCAATTTGTTGGTCTAATGAACAAGCCAGAAGTAGATTTGATAGAAGGTCTGTCGCCAGCTATTTCGATTGATCAAAGAACCGTTTCTCATAATCCACGTTCAACGGTGGGCACAATAACTGATGTTTATGATTATCTCCGCTTACTCTTTGCCAAATGTGGTGATCCCTATTGTCCCAATTGTGGCGTAAAAATGGAAGTAGCCGCAGAGATAAAAAAAATAGAAAAAGTGGTAAAGGGGAAAATAACAAAATCAAACAAAGTAGAGAGATATTTTGTTTGCCCACAGTGTAGCTATAAAAAAACATTAAACGAGCCACGAGAATTTTCTTTTAATTCTGGTCATGGAGCTTGTCCTGATTGTGGCGGCCTGGGTGATAAATTAGAAATTAATGAAAACTTGATATTTAATGAAAAACTGAGCATTTTAGAGGGAGCGATTAAGCCGCTTTCTCACTCTAATTTAAATGGAGGCAGTCTGGTGAAAGAGCTGGAAGGCTTAGCAACTAGACTTTCTTTTGATTTAAATACGCCAATAAAAAATTTAAGCGTTCAAATAAAAAAAACATTATTACAGGGTGATGATGAGTTTATTGGCTTGATAAAGTATTTGAGTAACAAATACAAAGAAACTAAATCAAATTTTGTTAAGTTGGAAATAGAAAAGGTGATGCACAATGTTCTTTGTCCTTCTTGTCTAGGAGCGAGGCTTAAGCCAGAGTCTTTATTGGTAAAAATTGGTGATTATAATATTTATGATGTTACTAGTTTAAGTATAGAAAAAGCGCTTAATCTTTTTACAACTTGGCAAAATGACCCGCAATTTTTTGAAAAAATAAAGGAGATTGCACAACCAATTTTAAAAGAAATTATTTATAATCTAGAGTTAATGATTAATGTTGGGCTTGGCTATCTTTCGCTAGCAAGGCCGGCTATTACCTTGTCGGGCGGTGAGGCGCAAAGAATTAGATTGTCATCACAGGTGGGGTCATCTTTGTCGGGAGTTTTATATGTTTTAGATGAGCCTTCAGTTGGCTTGCATCAAAGAGATAATGACAAGCTTATAAAAACCCTGCAGAAGTTACGAGATAATGGTAACACCGTAATAGTTGTTGAACATGATGAGGCAACAATGATAGCTGCAGATTATTTGATTGACATTGGTCCAGGAGCCGGTGAGAATGGTGGAAATATTATTTTCACTGGATTACCGCAGGAAATTTTAAGTTCTTCCGAATCTTTAACTGGGCAATATTTAAAAGGTCAGAAAAAAATATTTTCGACTATTAAAAAGAGGCCAGGATCAGGAAAAAAAATAGAAATTATTGGGGCAGGGGAACATAATTTAAAAAATATTAATGTTTCCTTTCCTTTAGGTAAGCTAGTTGCTGTAACCGGTGTTTCTGGCTCAGGAAAATCGAGTTTGATGAATGATATATTAGCCAATTATTTAAGTCAAAAATTTTATCGCTCTAAAGTTGAGCCTGGTAAATTCGATAAAATTTTAGGGGTGGAAAATATAAATAAAGTAATTAATATTGACCAGTCGCCGATTGGAAAAACGCCACGCTCTAATCCGGCTACCTACACTGGTATATTTACTCTTATTCGTGATATTTTTGCGCAGCTACCGGAGGCGAGAGTCAAAGGTTTAACTCCCGGTCATTTTTCATTTAATGTGCCAGGTGGTCGCTGTGAAAATTGTTCTGGTGATGGAGCGATAAAGATAGAGATGCAATTTTTAAATGATGTTTTTGTAACCTGCGATGTTTGCGGTGGACGAAAATTTAAGGAAAAAATTCTTGAAATAAAATATCGAGGTAAAAATATATATGAGGTTTTAGAGATGACTATTTCTGAAGCAAAAAAGTTTTTTAAAGATGTAAAACCAATAATAACTAAGCTCGCTACTTTAGAGGAGGTGGGACTTGGTTATATTAAATTAGGTCAAAGTGCAATCACTTTTTCTGGTGGTGAAGCGCAAAGAATAAAATTGGCTACAGAATTATCACGCCGTTCTACAGGTAAAACTTTGTATATTTTAGACGAGCCTACTACCGGTCTTCATTTTTATGATATAGATAGGTTGCTTAAAGTTTTAGGGATGCTTGCTGATCAGGGGAATACAGTAATTGTTATTGAGCACAATCTCGATGTTATCAAGGCTATGGATTGGGTAATAGATTTGGGGCCTGAAGGGGGAGAGCATGGAGGCTATTTGATTGCCGAAGGAACTCCAGAAATGATTGCTAGAAATAAAAAAAGTATTACGGGGCAATACTTAAAAAAGATTATTTAGCTTATTTGTTGCAGGCCTTAACAATTAATTTTAATTCCAATTTCTTGTTTATTGTATTGAGCAGGGCAAAGGTGGGTTGATAAAATATGCCAGCAACATTACCGGGATTCGCTAAAAAAGTATTTAATTTTTTTTCGAGCCAAGGTTTATGAGTGTGACCATAAAAAATAAAATCTAGTTTAGTCTTAGCTTTCAGTTGAAGTTCTTTTAATTCAGTTGGCTTGTGGCAAAAACCAATATTGAGATTGTTAATTTTTATATAACCAAGTAGTCCTTGATAAGTAATGTTTTTTATTTTCTTAAGATCTTTTTCTTGATAGGTTTCGGCGTTTCCGGTTACTAAAAAAATTTCCCCCAAAAAATTGGTGGAAATAAATTTAAGAGTATCAAGAGAACAGACGTCACCACAGCAAATTATTTTTTTTATCTTCTCTTTTTTAATTATTGAAAAACAAATCTTTAAATTATCAAGATTATCATGGCTATCAGAAATGATGGCTATTTTCATATTTACTTACCAGTCTTTAATTTTATTTCATAAGTCATCTGTTCTAATTTTCGCAGATGACCACGAGCTTGATCATACTTTGTTCTTAAATAACCTGTCATATCAAAGTCAAGAAGTTGGGCCATTATTGAGTCAGCTTGTGATCTTATTTTAGCGACTTGTTTGAATTTGCCAGAAGCGGCTTGGTTGGTGGCATAGCGAACGAGCTCGCCTATCATGTCGCAAGTGCCACCTAAGTAAGCTTCATAATCGATGTCCAAATTTTTCACCAAAGTGATCTCTTTTGCGGTAATTGCTTGCAGAAATATCTTGCCCTCCATGTATTCTTCAGCGGCTGCCTTATAGGCGCCTTCTTTTCTCAATCTAAGAGCACCAAAACGATCTTCTAGATTTTTAAGCATTATTTCAATTTCTTTTAATTGTTTTTTTGCGGTCACAAGTTCGTCTCTTTGTAGTTTGAAAATAACCTTTTTGGCAAGAAATAAAATATTATTGGAGGCGCTAATTATTTGTCTTCGCTGTGATTCATTTTCAAAGTAATCTTTTTTGAGATTTTTTAAAAGAGTAGCATTTATCATAGTAAATTATTTAAGATACTCTAAATACCTCCTCTAGGGTGGTTTCACCGGCAAGAGCTTTTAGAATACCATCTTGAAGCATGGTGACCATGCCATTTTTAATTGCCTCGGCTTCTATTTCGTAGTCAGTTATTTTTTCACCTTGAAGAATTTGACGAATGTTAGGAGTCATTTCAATTGTTTCATAAAGACCAAGGCGCCCCTTATATCCCAATTGATTACATTTATCGCAACCAGCTCCTTTATAAAAAGTAAGATTATCAGGAATTTTTATAGCGGGGTTTTGTATCGTTTTAAGGATGTCTTTTACTTTTTCTCTTTCAACTTCAGATAGCGTTATTTCTTTTTTGCAATGAGGGCAAATTCTTCTTACTAACCTTTGGCCGATAGAAAATTCTATTGAATTAGCAAGTGCTTGTCTATCAACGCCAAGTCCGCTAAAACGAGAAATGGCGCCAGCGGCACTGTTGGCGTGAATAGTTGATAATACTAAATGACCAGTAGTTGCCGCCTCAATAGCAATTTTAGCTGTTTCCTCGTCCCTAATTTCTCCTATCATCATGATATTAGGATTTTGACGTAAAAGTGAGCGCATTGCTGAGACAAAGGTGTATCCCTGACTTTCATCAATTTGAGTTTGCATAATGCCGGGGAGTTGATATTCAATTGGGTCCTCAACGGTAATTATTTTTATATCAGGCTGATTGAGTTTATTTAATATGCTATAAAGAGTGGTTGTTTTGCCAGAGCCAGTAGGGCCAGTAGTAATGATAATGCCTTTATTTTTTTTCATTGCTTTCTCTATTGCTTCTTTAGCAACTGAGGTAATGCCAAGTTTTTCCATTTCTAGTTTGGCTGCTGAAGACGAAAGAACTCTGATTACAATAGCCTCACCATAACCACCAGAAATAATAGATAAACGACAATCAACTTTTTTATCATCAGGCAAATAAACACTGAAGCGACCATCAAAGGTAGCCTTTTTTACATTAGTTGGCGTGCCTGCTAATATTTTAATTTCTGATAACAGGGGAAGATAGCTGGTTTTTGGTAGAGAAATAATATCATGCATGATTCCGTCAATACGAAATCTAACTTTTACATCATTTTCAGTTGGTTCAATATGAATATCGCCAGCATCAATTATAACTGCCAAGCCCATGGTAAGTTTAATTAACTTTGAAACGGGTATGTTTTTAATATACATCTGGGCGCTGCTAATGTCTTTGGAAATTCCATTAACAGTTTCCATTTCTTCGGAATTAATTTTTATACCGCGACCTATAGTTTGGGAGATAACGATATCATAAAGCTCATTGACATAGTCAAAATTACCAATTACGCGATAAATTTCATCTAAACTGGTTTCTCCATTCAGAGCTTTTAAAATTCCATCTTGGAGCATGGTGATCATGCCATTTTCAATTGCCTGTTGCAGAATTTTAAAAGATGGTGCGCGATCTATAGTCAATTGTCTGATATTATCGTTTACGGTAAATATTTCAAAAATACCAATACGACTTTTATATCCTGTATAGTTACAATGCTTACAACCCTCGGGATTGGCCTTGTAAATCTGGTTTAGCGTGGTGGGCGCATCAACACCTGACTTCGGAGAAATAACTGCTAAAATTTTATGAATTAATTCCTCCTCTTCTTTGTTTAAAGTTTGTTCTTGGCGACAATGAGGGCATAGCCGACGAACTAACCTTTGGCCAATAACGGCATTAACAGAGGGGGCGAGAAAATATGGTTTTACTCCCAAATCTATCATGCGCGGAATAACGCCAGCGGCATCATTGGTGTGTAGAGTAGAGAGCACCAGGTGACCCGTTAATGACGCTTGAATTGCGGTCTCGGCCGTTTCTAAATCTCTTATTTCTCCAACCATAACAATATTAGGGTCTTGTCTTAGCACTGATCGTAGGCCTTCAGCGAAGCTAAAATTATGTTTTGCGTCTACCTGACTTTGATTAATGCCGGGCAATTGGTATTCAATCGGATTTTCTAAGGTTATAATTTTAATTCCAGGCTTATTAATATTATTTAAAATTGCATAAAGAGTGGTCGTTTTACCAGATCCAGTGGGACCGGTTGTTAGGATTAATCCATTGGGTTTGGAGATTTCTTTTTTTAGAAGAGGTAGTACTTCGGGCCTAATGCCAAGACCATCAATATCAAGAGCGGTAATTTTTGAATCCAATAAGCGCATAACAACGCTCTCACCGAAAGCGGTAGGCAAAAATGAACAACGAACATCAATTTTATAATCTTCAAGAAATATAGAAAAACGACCATCTTGTGGCTGATTTTCTATATTTATTTTAACTTTGGCTAAGATTTTAAGGCGTGATATTATTTTCTCCCATTTCTTTTTTTCAATAACAGCGGCTTCTTGTAAAACACCGTCAATACGTAGGCGGATAACCACTCCCTTAGCCTCTGCTTCAATGTGCAAATCGCTGGCCTTCACTTTAATTGCGCTAGCGAGCATTAAGGTAATAATATCGCTAACATTTACCTCATTTATTTTTTCATTTAAACTTTTATAGTTTTCTAAATCATCTTGAAATTTTTTTAATTGACTCGGTTTTATTTCAATGCCAGCATCATATTTTATTACCTTAGGGACTGCTTTATAAACATAAAAGGCGTATTCAAAACTATTTTGTGAAATTAAATAGAGCTTGCTGTTTGCATGATATTCCTTGGCCAAATTTTTCATCTCCTGCTGAATTTCTTTGTTAGGATTAGTGCAAGCGATTCTGATATTTTTACCGTCATAGAAAAAGCAGAGCATTTTTAATTCTTGAGCTCTTTCTTCAGAAATTAAAGCTAAGGCCTCTGGACTAATAGGAAAACCAACTAGATTAATGTAATCAATACCAAAATTAGCGGCAGCACGTTGTGCTCGTCGCTCCTCTTCTTTTATTTTTATCTCTTTTTGCTTTTTAGCAAAAACACCGGCGACGCTTTCTTCGTCGCCAGTATTTGGATTGAGTAAATTTTCAAGTGATTCCTGCTTTTTCATAAGGAGTAGTCAGGTCGTTTATTTTTTTCTAAAAACTCTCTCAAGTTTAGCTTGGCCGTTACCGTTCTTTAATTCTAGAAACATATTAGTCCAGGCAGAAATTTGAAAAGTTGTTAAAAAGGAACCGGCGACAATAATTAGGGCAAGAGCAATTAAAGCAGATGTGATTATTAACCAAATGACTCCATAATCAACAGCAAAAATAAAGTAGGGGAAAATAATAACCGAGAGCAATATTATTAATATAAATCCCGCAAAGAAGTTGATTAAAAATAAAATAATACCCATTTCTAAGCTTACTAACCAGTTGTGTTGAAACATGAACCAGGATTTTTTAAGTGCACTAACTAGGCCCTCTTTATCAATAATTATATAAGCGATAGCATATTTAATTATTAAAGAGCAGGCAATAGTAAGAGGAACAAAAAGAATAAAGGTTAGCGTATAGATTAAAGTGAGAGAGGCTGAATATTTTGAAGCCAATAGTATGAAAGGAACGCTGATGATTGCCAAAATAAGAGTTATCGCTAACTTAATTAGAATGTTTAAGCCTAAAACGGGCCAGAATTTTTTATGACCAGCTGTCATCAGTTCACGGAAACTTAATTTAACTAATTTTTTCTTACCATTTATAATTTTTTGAGCAGCCTCTACCAAAGCGCCTTGAGAGGATATAGCTAACCAAATAAATGCAATTAGTAATGCTGAAACAATCACAATCACGGTAAGGGTGTTTATGATAGTTAAAATGTCAAAGGTAAATAGATTAGCAATACCGAGGATAAAGAGGGCGAAAGTTTCTAAAACATTTATTATAGAGCCGAGAAAGTAATAAGAACTTTCCAGGGCCCCCATCTGAAAATTATTAGAGATAAGTTGATATTCAAAGGAGCCGCTAGCGGCAACGATGGAGGCGAAAATGCCAAACATCCAAAGATATTTGTATCGCCAAGCTATATTTATAGCTTGTTTAATAATTAAACGATAAGAAAACATAGATTTTATAAGTTAGCTTTTTTAAGCCAAGCTCGTTAATTAAATATGATTGAAAAACTTACTAAAGTCTGTTAGTATTATAACATATTATTTACTATTACCAAAGATTTTTTATCTTTGTCTTTATTTGTTTATGTTTTTTTGGGAAGAATTAAAAAATCAAATTGCGCTGAAGTTAGAAGAAAAGGAACTAAGCTTTACCTATCCACCTGATTTAAGCTTGGGTGACTTGAGTTTGGCTTGTTTTATAACAGCAAAAAAAAATAATATAAAGCCGCAAGAACAAGCAACTTTATGGGCAAGCAAATTGCAAACAGATGAAATAATCGCGGCATATTTTTCTAAGATTGAGGCGATTGGTCCTTATGTTAATTTTTTTCTAAAAACAGATATTTTAGCAAAACGAGTATTAGCGGATATAAATAATACTAAGGATGAATATGGCTTCCGTAGTTTAACAGAAAAAGAAACAGTCATGCTTGAATATTCAAATGGTAACACGCATAAGGAGTATCATGTTGGTCATCTGCGCAATATTTCCTATGGTGATTCTATGAGTAATCTTTTAGAAGCAAATGGTTACGAAGTGATAAGGGTTTCATATATTAATGATTTTGGTATTCATACGGCGAAAACAATTTGGAATTGGAAGAACAATCCTGAGTATGCGAATCGAAAAGAGCCTAAAGGGTTTTTATTGGGTCAGTGTTATACACAAGCAAGTCAAAGGTTAAGTGAAAGACCGGAGTATAAGATGGAGGTAGCAAAAATTATGCATGAAATTGAGAGTCGCTTTGGTGAAAGCTATGATCTATGGAAGGAAACTAGAGCTTGGAGTATTGCTTACTTTGCTTCTATTTATGAAGAATTAGGGATAAAGTTTGTTAAAACTTTTTATGAAAGCGAGGTTATAGATGAGGGCCTTGAAATGGTGGACACGCTTTTAAAAAGAGGAATTTTAAAAGAAAGTGAGGGAGCGATAATAGCTGATTTAGAAGCGGATGGATTAGGGGTGTTGCCAATAATAAGATCAGATAAAACAGCACTTTATCCAGTAGCGGATCTTGCGCTGGCAGTTAATAAATTTAGCTTATATGATCTTAGCGCCTCTTATTATGTTGTCGACATTAGACAAAGTTTGTATTTTAAACAATTATTTAGAGTGTTGGAGCTTCTAGGTTATAAACAAAGATTGGTTCATCTGCCATATGACTTTGTTACCTTGCCCGAGGGAATGATGTCATCACGAAGTGGTAATGTAATTACCTATCGTGACTTGAAAGATAAAATAAAAAATGAATTGGAAAAAGAAACACGTATTAGACATGAAGACTGGAAAACCAAGGAGGTTGCGCAGGTCGCCGAAGATTTAACGATTGCGGTTATTAAATTTGAGATGCTAAAGGTTGGCGCTGATAAACAGATAGTTTTTAACATAGAAGAGGCTTTGCGTTTTGATGGCTACACCGCTTGCTATTTAGAATATAGCCACGCTCGTTTGCGTAGCATTATCAGAAAAGAGGGTGCTTCTTATTTTGCGGGAAAAGTTGATTTTAATTTGTTAACCGAACAAAAGGAAAAGGAGTTATTGCTTAAGCTGGCTAAGTATCCAGAAGTATTATTATTAGCAGGAGAAAAGAAAAATCCAAGCGAGATAGCGCGCTATATTTTTGAGTTAGCGCAAATTTCTAATGATTATTATCATGCAATAAATATTTTAAAAGCAGAGAAAAAAATGAAAAAAGCTCGCCTGTCTTTAATAAAGGGGGTGGTTGTTACTTTAAGAAGTGGTTTTAAAATTTTAGGACTACCGATTTTAGAGGAAATGTAATTTATAAATATATGAAAAATAAAAAAATAACTGAAGATACGTCTGGTCTTGATAATATAGTTTCTTTGGCAAAAAGACGAGGTTTTATTTTTGCTTCTTCGGAGATATATGATGGCTTGGCAGCTGTTTATGATCTTGGTCCCTATGGCGTTGAATTGGTAAATAATATTAAGAAAGAGTGGTGGCGAACGATGACGCAATTACGCGATGATGTTGTTGGTCTTGATGCAGCTATTTTTATGAGTCCAAAAGTTTGGGAGGCCTCTGGTCACGTTAAAGGTTTTTCCGACCCTTTAACTGAGTGTCGTAAATGTCATAGTCGTTTGCGTTTAGACACCCTGTTAGAAGAAGCGGGTGTTTTTGCTGATGAAAAAATGTCAGAAAAAGAAATAAATGAAATATTTTCAAAGAATAAAGATAAAGTGGTATGTCCGAATTGTGGCGCCGCTGATTTTACACCAGCGAAAAATTTTAATTTATTAGTACAATCTAATTTAGGAAACTTTACCGGCGATTGGCAAAAAGAGCCAGTTTATTTGCGCGGTGAAACTTGTCAGGGAATCTATGTTAACTTTAAAAATATAGTTGATACCACAAGAGTGAAAATACCTTTTGGGATTGCACAAATTGGTAAGGCGTTTCGTAATGAAATCACCGCTCGTCAATTTATTTTTCGAACACGAGAATTTGAACAAATGGAAATGCAATATTTTATCAAACCTGGTGATGATAAAAAATACTTTGATTATTGGCGTGAGACCAGATTCCAATTTTATTTAGATCTTGGTATTAAGCCAGAAAATTTACGTTGGCATGAACATGAGAATTTAGTTTTTTATGCTCAAGCAGCCTTTGATATTGAATACAAATACCCTTTTGGCTTTAAAGAACTTGAGGGAGTCCATGCTCGTGGCGATTATGATCTTTCTTCACATGCGCAGGCAAGTAAGCAGGACCTTTCCTATTTTGATCCACAAACACAGGAAAGATTTTTGCCACATGTGGTTGAAACTTCGGCGGGAGTAGGGCGAACTATGTTGGCTGTTATTTGTGATGCTTATAAAGAGGAGGATGTAAATGGTGATAAGAGAGTAGTGCTAGCACTGGCGCCTAAATTAGCGCCGATTAAAATTGCAATTTTCCCTTTATTAAAAAATAAAGCAGAGTTAGTCGCAAAGGCAAGAGAAATTTTTGATAGTTTAAAATTAGATTGGCGTTGTGAGTTTGATGACAATGGTAATATTGGAAAAAGATATCGTCGTCAGGATGAAATTGGTACGCCATTTTGTTTAACAGTTGATTTTGATTCTTTAGAAAAGGGTGATGTGACTGTTCGTTTTCGTGACAACATGGAGCAGAAGAGAATTCCCATCGTTGAGTTGAAAAATTTTTTTCAAAATAATATTTAGTTGCAATAATTTTTCAGAAAAAATAAAATTTCTTTGGTAAAATAAATTTGCTGAAGAAATTTTTTTTAAAATAGACAAAAAACTATTGCTACTTATTTTTAGAAGTTGTATAATTAAGATGTATTAAAAAATTTTTTTATATATTTTTAAAAAGAAAAAAATTTTTCAAGGAAGGAGGTGATATTATGAAAAAAATTGCAAAAAAAGTTGCTAAGAAAAAACCAGCAGCAAAAAAACCAGCAGCAAAAAAAGTTGCTAAGAAAAAACCAGCTGTAAAGAAAGCCGTTAAAAAGGTGGTAAAAAAAGTTGCTAAGAAAAAACCAGCTGTAAAGAAAGCCGTTAAAAAGGTGGTAAAAAAAGTTGCTAAGAAAAAACCAGCTGCTAAGAAAAAATAATTCTTAAAATTTATCATTTATAATAAATTTTATTAATTTGAAAATTATACAAAGATCGCTCTCTTTTGGGGGCGATTTTTGTAATTTAAAAATAGTTTATTCTTCTCTGTTATAATTTATTTTTTAGTCTATTAAGTTATGAAAAATAAAATAGCAATATTTTGTTTATTTCTTGGCGCAATGTTATTATTTTTAACTAATGTTTTTGCGCAACAAAATTTTCTTCGTTTATCTATTTTAGATGTGGGGCAAGGTGACGCTTGTCTTGTTAATTTAAATAATGAAAAAATAATTTTGCTTGATGGTGGTCCGAGTAATATTTTGTTGCGGCGCCTGGGGGAGAGTTTGCCTTTTTATAAAAGAAGAATTGATTTTGTAATTATTAGTCACTTTCATGAGGATCATATTATTGGCTTGGTTGAATTATTCAGACGTTATCAAGTTGGCACTCTTATATATGGAGCTGGACTAGAGGAATCGCATCCAGCAGAAATTATTTTCGCAGAAGCTGCGCGACAAGGAACTAAAATTTTAGCGATAAAAAATGAGTCATCTTTTATTCTCGGCGATAATTGTTACTTTAAGGTTTGGAATTTGGTTTCCAAATATAGAGTAAATGATAATAATTCTTTAGTAACAAAACTTAAGTGCTCCCATTTTAGTTTTCTTGCGGCTGGTGATAATGAGCTAGCAGCTGAGAAAACAATACTTGATTTAAAGCTTGATATAGAGTCTGGTATTTTTAAGGCGTCTCATCATGGTGCTGACAATGCTAATAGTCTAAAATTTTTAGAAAAAATTAATCCTCAGTTGATGATTATTTCTGTGGGAAGTGATAATAAATTTGGTCATCCGAGCGAAGCCTTAATTAGACGTGCTTATGATTTAGATATTAAAGTAAAGAGAACTGATCTTTTAGGAACTATTAATATTTTTACTAATATAAGGTAAATAATTAGAAGGGAAAATAAAAAAATAAGCATTTTCTAAATTATTATTAAAGCTTAAGATTGGTTGACCACTCGCCTTTGCTCTGTTATAATTATTTTAGGGTATATAAGCCCCTTTTTATTGTTTTATATATGATAATTACATGGCAAGGACATTCTTGTTTTAAAATTCAAGACAAAATTGGACCAGATGGCGTGACGGTGATTTGTGATCCTTTTAATAAAGATGTTGGTCTAAAGCCACCAAATTGTGAAGCTAATATTGTCACTATCTCTCATAATCATAGCGATCATAATAACGTTTCCTCCTTGCGAGGCAAGCCTTTTGTGGTTGATTGCGCAGGTGAATATGATCATCAAGGAGTTTTTATAGAGGGAATTGATTCTTATCATGATGCAAAAGAGGGCAAAGAGAGAGGAAAAAATATTATTTTTCGATTAGAAGTAGATGATATTTCAGTAGTGCATCTAGGTGATCAAGGTGGCGCCTTAAATGATGATCAGATTGAAAAATTAGCGGGAACGGATATTCTTCTTATTCCTGTTGGTGGTAAATATACATTAGATGCAAAAATGGCGGTTGAAGTTATTTCTCAAATTGAACCTAGAATAGTTATTCCTATGCATTATAAAGTTGAAGGGCTAACTTTAGATATTGATCCCGTCGATAAGTTTATAAAGGAGCTGGGCATAGAGCCAATGCGAGAAGAAAAACTAAAAATTTCAAAAAAAGATCTTCCACAAGAAGATATGGAGTTAGTAATATTAAGTTTTTAAAGAAAATTATATGGTAAATATTAAAAAAGAAAGAACTTTAGTAATTCTTAAGCCAGATTCGGTGCAACGCGGCTTGATTGGAGAAATAATTAAAAGAATAGAAAGCACTGGTTTAAAGATGGTTGGTCTTAAGATGATTATAGCTCAGGAAGATCAATGTTGGCAGCATTATAATAAAGATGAGGCCTGGTTTTTAAGCAAAGGAGAAAAGGTGGTTGAGAATCGTAAAGAAGCTGGCTTGCCTATTGAAAAAGAGGCCATTGAGTATGGCCGTGATATTATTGGCGCTCTTGTTAAATTTATGACCTGTAGTCCAGTTGTGCCCATGGTTTTTGAAGGTAATCAAGCGGTGGGAATTGTAAAAAAATTAGTAGGCTCAACTGAACCTCTTTCTTCTGATGGGGGAACTATTAGAGGGGATTATACCATTGATTCCTTTGGGTTGGCTAATTTTGATGGTCGCGCGGTTCGTAATTTAATCCATTGTTCTGATCAAGTAGATGAGGCAAAAAGAGAAATCTCAATTTGGTTTGATGAAAAAGAGCTACTTCATTATAGCTTAATTAATGAGAAGATTCTTTATGATATTAATCTTGATGGTTTAAAGGAATAATTAATTATTTTTTTATGGCCAAGTCTACAAAAAAAAGCAATGAAGTCTTGATTATGCAGATTAGTATATTTGTTATCATGACTCTTATTTTTATTTTTTGGGTATTTAATTTAAAAAATATTTGGCAATATCAGGAGGGAGGTTCTACTAATGAAGTCGAAGAGATAAAAAAAATTATTAATGAAGATCCTCTTAACAAAGAGCCAATTAATGATTTTAAGGATGAGACTGGTAAAATTATCGAAGATTTAACAGAAAGCGAAAAAATGACAGCAAGTAGCTCAGAAGAAATAAAAAGAAATAATTGTCCCGAGTGGATAAACTGTATGCCGACGACTGGCGAAGCTAGGCCTTGTCAAATTCCGCCCGGCTGCGAGGGGATAACTCAAATTGCTTATTAGCTTAATTTATTTATGTCAAAAAAAGAAAAAATTGAAAAAGAAGAAGCTGATTTAGAAAAAGACTTAGAAAAGCAAACACCAGTTGAAGGCTCTCTTAAACGTCGGCAAACAGAGTTTGGCTTAGTTGAAGAACAACCCATTGTTGAAGAAATGAGTAAGTCTTATTTAGATTATGCCATGAGTGTTATTGTTTCACGTGCTCTGCCAGATGTCAGAGATGGAATGAAGCCGGTTCATCGTCGTATTTTGTATGCCATGTGGAGTATAGGACTTAGATCAAGCGGAAAATTTAGAAAATCAGCAACTGTTGTTGGTGAAGTTTTAGGTAAGTATCATCCGCATGGCGATAGCGCGGTTTATGATTCTATGGTGAGAATGGCGCAAGACTTTTCTATGCGTTACCCCCTTGTTAGAGGTCAAGGAAACTTTGGCTCTATGGACGGCGATGGAGCAGCGGCAATGCGTTACACAGAAGCTAAACTATCTGCTATTTCTGAGGAAATGTTGTTTGACATTGAAAAAAACACGGTTGATTTTACCCCAAACTTTGATGGCAGTCATAAAGAGCCAGCAGTTTTACCTGCTAAACTTCCCAACCTACTTCTTAATGGAACCATGGGGATTGCGGTTGGCATGGCAACGAATATTCCGCCACATAATCTTCAAGAATTAGCAGACGCGATTGCTTATTTAGCTGATAATCCAGAAGCAAGCACTGAGGATCTTTTGCAATTTGTTAAAGGTCCAGATTTTCCAACCGGAGGAATTATTTATAACAAGAAAGATATAAATACCGCCTATGCTACTGGTAAAGGGGGCATAGTTTTACGTGGTAAAGCGGAGATTAAAGAGCAGAAAAATGGTAGCTTTATGATTGTTATCTCAGAAATTCCTTATCAAGTAAATAAGGCTGATTTAGTAGAGAAAATTGCTGATTTAGTAAAAGATAAAAAGTTAGACGGAATAAAAGCTTTACGCGATGAATCAGATAAAGACGGTGTAAGAGTAGTAATAGAGTTAAAAAAGGATTGTTATCCGAAAAAAGTATTAAATTCTTTATATAAGAATACCTCTTTACAAACTACATTTCATTTAAATATGTTAGCCTTAGTTGATGGCATACAGCCGAAGGTATTAACATTAAAAATGATTTTAGAAGAATACATTAAACATCGACAAGAAATTGTGCGTCGTCGCGTTCAGTTTGATCTTGATAAGGCAAAAGACAGGGCGCATATTTTAGAGGGCTTAATGATTGCTCTGCGTCATATTGATGATGTTATTAAAACAATTAAAGCTTCAAAAGATAAAGAAACGGCGAAAATAAATTTAATAAAAAAGTTTAAATTATCCGAAAAACAGGCAATTGCAATTTTGGAAATGCGTCTTCAGAATTTAGCCAACTTAGAACAGTTGAAGATTGAAAATGAGTTAAAAGAAAAGACAATTTTAATTAAAGAATTGGAAGGAATTTTAAGTTCAAAAACAAAAATCAGAAATATTGTAAAAAAAGAATTAAAAGAACTGGCAGAAAAATTTGGCGATAAGCGTAAGACGGCGGTTGTGGCTAGCCCAGTTGGCGAATTTAGTGTAGAAGATTTAGTGCCAAATGAAGAAACAGTGGTAATGATGACTCGAGATGGCTATGTGAAGCGTTTAGAGCCAGATACCTTCAAAGTGCAGGCACGTGGGGGCAAGGGCGTTATGGGATTAACTACTAAAGAAGAGGATACGGTGCAATTTATGTTTACCAGTCTGACCCATAATGATATTCTGTTTTTTACAACCAAAGGGCGTGTTTTTCAGTTAAAAGTTTATGAAATACCCACCTCATCACGTATTGCCAAGGGAACGCCAGTTGTTAACTTTTTGCAACTTATGAGTGGTGAACAGGTTTCTTCTATATTACCTCTTGATAAAACTGTATTTAGTAAATATTTATTCTTTGCTACTGAAAAAGGGGTTGTTAAAAAAGTAGAAATTGAAGCCTTTAAAAATTTAAGAAAAAATGGCCTTATTGCTATAAAGATAAAAGATAACGATCGTTTAATATGGGTAAAACCTACATCAGGTAGTGATCATATTCAACTTATAACTGCTCAAGGACAAGCTATTCGTTTTAAGGAAACTGATGTTAGAAAGATGGGAAGAGGAGCATCTGGAGTAAATGGCATTAGGCTACATACTGATGACATGGTTATTGGTATGGGTGTCGCAAAAACAGATAAGGATAAAAAAAGAAACTATCAAATTTTAACAATCATGGATAACGGTTATGGTAAGCGCACCGATTTAAACTCGTATAAGATTCAGGGTAGAGGGGGTAGCGGTATTAAGACGGCGAAAATAACTACTAAAACAGGAAATATCGTTAATGCCTTTTTAGTTAACTCCGATCACATGCAAGACCGTGATTTAATTATTATTTCACAAAAGGGTCAAGTTATAAGAACGCCATTTAAGGCAATCAGTGTGTTAGGGAGGGCTACCCAGGGAGTAAGAATTATGCGTTTTAAAGTGGACAATGATCAAGTTGGTGGCGTGACTTGGGTTTAATCATTCTTATTAATAAACATATGAAAAAACTTTTACAAGAATTTAAAGAGTTTGCGGTTAAAGGTAATGTCGTAGACTTAGCTGTAGCTGTAATCATTGGTGGCGCTTTTGGAAAAATTGTTTCTTCTTTTGTTAGCGATATTGTAATGCCTTTAGTAGGAGTAGTTTTAGGTGGGGTTGATTTTACAACTTATAAATGGGTGTTAGTAAAAGCAAGCCTGGATGAGACGGGTGCTGTAGCAAAAGCAGAGGTAGCAGTTAATGTTGGTATTTTTTTGCAGAATATAGTTGATTTTATAATTATTGCCTTTGCAATATTTATGATGATTAAAATTATTTCAAAAAGTAAAGAGAAGATGGGGAAGAAAAAAATTGAAGAAAATGAGGAAAGCGTAGTTGAGCCAAGTAAAGAAGAGGTGCTTTTGACTGAAATAAGGGATATATTAAAAAACAATAAGTAGTTTTAGAAATGGAAACAACCTATATTATTTTAATATTAGCGTTAGTTGTAATTGGCTTTACAACCATAATATTTTTGTTGTCAAGAAAAAAATCTGGTGGCCTAGATGATGAAAGGGTGGGGGCTATGATGGAGCGCTTAAATAATATATCAGAACAAAATTCTAATTTAAAAAGAGAATTAGACGCAAAGCTGTCAGAAACACATCGTAGCAATCAAACGCAATTTAGCGAGACTGCAAAAATCGTGCAAAATATTACTAATCAATCTGCTCGTTTAATCTCTGATGTTAGTGAAAAACTAACCAAGCTTGATGAAACTAACAAGCAGGTGGTTAATTTTTCATCGCAGCTGCAAAATTTGCAGGATATTTTAAAGAACCCAAAACAACGAGGAGTTTTGGGGGAATATTTTTTAGAAGAAACGTTAAAAAATGTTCTACCACCCAACTCATATGCGATGCAATACAGGATGGGCAAAGATGAAAAAACGGGAAAAGACTTAATTGTTGATGCGGTTGTTTTTGTTAAAGATAAAATTATCCCGATTGATGCAAAATTTTCTTTGGAAAATTATGAAAGAATTTTGGGAGAAAATGATAAGGAAAGAAGAGGTAAATTGGAACAACTTTTTAAGCAAGATCTTAAAAATAGAATTGATGAAACTGCAAAATATGTTTTGCCGGAAAAAAAGACAATGGATTTTGCTTTTATGTTTATTCCTTCAGAGGCAATTTACTACGATTTATTGGTTAATAAAGTAGGGGCAGTAAAAGTTAATACGCGAGATTTAATTGAATATGCGTTTCGCGACAAAAAAGTCATTATCGTTTCCCCAACTTCTTTCTTAGCCTATCTACAGACTGTATTACAGGGATTAAAGGCTATGCAAATTGAGGAAAAAGCACAAGAAATCAAGAATAATATTGAAAAGTTAGGAAAACATCTTCTCAGTTATGATGAGTTTATGAAAAAACTTGGCAACAGCATGTCAACAACTGTCAGTCATTATAATAATGCTTATAAAGAATTTAAAAAAATTGATAAGGATGTAACTAAAATTGCAGGAGAAAAATCAAAGGTGGAAACTTTGACTATAGATCGCCCTAAAACTCATGGTGACTTCTAATTACAATTTAGAGCTTTTAGAAAAAGTTTTGGAAATACTGATATTTTATGATTTATTTTCCTTTCCGCCAACTGCCTGGGAAATCTGGCAGCATCATAATACGAAGCTGTCTTTTTTGGAAATAGAGTCAATCTGTAATGATTTAGTAAAAGCAGGCGTTATCTTAGAAAAAGAAGGTTTTTATTTTTTGCCCCAAAGAGAGGATTTAATTGTTACTCGTAAGAAAAGGTATAACTATTCTGTTAAGAAATTGAAAAAAGCATATTTTTTTAGTCGCTTATTTTCTCGTTTTACAGGAATTAAGGCTATCGCAGCGGCTAATTATATTGGTAGTCATAATTGGCGATTAGGTAGTGACATTGATCTTTTTATAATAACAAAAAAGGGTTATCTCTGGCGTAGTCGTTTATATTGTGCCGGATTAGCGCAGCTTCTTCTTAGCCGGCCAACGGAAAAAAAGAAGAGAGATAAAATTTGTCTTAGCTTTTATGTAAGCGAAGAAGCTCTTGATTTAAGAGATTTAGAACTTGCCGGCGGTGATCCTTATTTTTATTATTGGCGACAAGGACTTTTACCGCTTTATGCCTCTGGTGATATTTGGAAAAAATTTATAGAAGCTAATAAGGGGGAAAAGAAGCAACGGAAAGGAGAAATTTTAAAGTTAGGATTTTGGGAAAATATAGCTAAGAAAATTCAGCTTAAAATTATGTCGCCCCGATTACAAGGAGCGCTAGGTAACTCTTCGGGAGTATTAATAAATGATAATATATTAAAACTGTATGTCAGAGAAAGACGTCAGGAATTCCGTGATAAGTTTAATTTAAAAAAGTATGAAATTTTTAAGACTATTAACTGAGGGCCTTTTACTTCTATTTATTTTCTTGTTGCCCTGGCAAACAAAATTAATTATTTTTGCAGCTAATAATAATTTTAATGAAATTAGCTTATACGGCAGTCACTTAGTTTTGAGTTTAGCCTTAATTTCTTTTTTTGTTTATCAAATTAGAAAAAAAAGAGAAGAAGAGAGAGTGCCTAAAATTTGGTATTTTTTGGGTATAATTGAAGTTTGTTTTTTTATTTCCTTCTTTTTTGCTAGTGATAAAATACTGGCAACTTACCATTTCGCTTTATTAATTTTAGGTTTAGCCTTGTTTTATATATTACGAGAAGGATTAAGTCCAGCTTTTTATGCTGATAATATATTTAATCGAAGAAGAGCAATCTACGCCTTCTTAATTAGCACTTTTTTTCATGCTTCTTTAGGAATATATCAGTTTTTTACTCAAAGCACTTTTGCTAATAAGTATTTAGGATTAGCTAAGCATGATCCACAAGTTTTAGGGTCTGCAGTAATTGAGACGGTCTCGGGGCGTTGGCTTCGGGCTTACGGGGGCCTAGATCATCCTAATATTTTAGGCGGAGTCTTGGTTTTTTCACTTTTACTTTCAGTTTTTATTTTAGCTAGTAAAAAAATTATTAATTCACGGATTCAGATATATGGCCTACTTCTTTTGTTTGTTAATTATTTTGTATCTCTTTTGGCCTTATTTTTCACCTTTTCTCGCGCCTCTTGGCTGGCATTCTTTGTTGGCTTAGTTGTTCTTGCGATAACGTTTTTTAGAAAGGAAGATAAATGGATAAAAGGACGCTTTTTAACACTACTTTTATTTTCACTTGTCTTTTTTGCGCTTGCCTTTTTCCCTTATAAAGACTTAGCTTTAACCAGAATTAAAGCTGAAACAAGACTGGAGGTTATCTCAACAACGGAAAGAAAAGAACAGCTAATGGAAGTAAAAAATATAATTCAAAAAAATCCTATTTTTGGAGTTGGAACCGGTAATTATGTTACTCATCTTGAAACCGAAGAGATAGGTAATAATTCCTATGTCCAACCAGTTCACAACTCCTTGCTTTTATTTTTAGCAGAAACTGGCTTAGTTTCATTTTTAGCGCTCATGTTTTTCTTTTTCTTTCTTGTCCGTGATGGCAGGCGAGAAAACTTTTCTTTAGCACTAGCCGTTTCCCTTTTAGTCTTAATGTTATTTGAGCATTGGTTTTTTTCTCTTCCCTTTGGTATTATTTTTTTCTTTTTTATTCTGGGAATAATTTGATAATTTTCTTGTAGCCAAACTAAATCTTTTTCTATATTTGTTAATGTTTTTTTAAAATCCGGCGTATAATCTGCCGGATTTTTCTCTATTTTTTGTTTTATTAAAGCAATGATTGTGGCTATGGTGCCAAAATAATCATCCTGACTGACATGATATTTAACGCTTGTTTTATCCCGGATTAGGAGAATAATGTTTTTGAGATTATAATTTTTTGACATTAAATTAGACTAATATATTTATTATTAGCAATAAGAAGGTGGTCTAATAATTCAATATCAAGAATTTTTCCAGCAGCTTTTAATTTGTCAGTTATTTGCGCATCAGCTTTGGTTGCTTTTAAAACTCCAGAGGGATGGTTGTGGGCAATAATTATTGCCACGGCTCCACACTCTAAAGCTGGACGAAAAACGTCGCGAGCTTGTATGATGGCGGCATCAATAGTGCCAATTGAAAGAACTTCGTCATGGATTAACTGGTAGTGGTTATTTAGATACAGGCCACGAATTTGCTCCTTGTTATAGCGACTCATTTCTTTAAGGTGGTCAAAAGCTTGATTGGAATTTCTTAAAGTAATGAAGCCACCGGGTTTTCTTTGGTAAAAACGACGACCTAATTCAAAGCAGGCAACAATTTGACAGGCTTTTACTATAGGGACTTTTAAGTCGCGACTAATAATTTCTGGATTTTTTTGATAAATTATCCCTTTTTCTCCATATTCACGCAGTATTCTTAAAGACATGGCTAAGACGTCTTCTCTTTTGCTTCCTACTCCAAAAACAATGGCAAGTAATTCTGCCGAGCTAAGTTTAGCGGGGCCAGATTCAAGTAATTTTTCCCGAGGTTTTTCATTGCTAGGCAAATCTTTTACTCCTGAAATTCGGTAATTTTTACCAGAGCAAAGAATTGTATTTTTATCTTTAAGCTGGTAGGTCATATTATTTTGATAAAAATTTTTTTTATGCTTTAAATTATAGCAGAAATGTGCTAGATTTAAAATAACAAGATACAAATAACATGATTTTTTATGAATAAATACGAAAATATAGGACTATCAAATGGGAGCAAATTAATTCTTGTTCCTGAGAAAGATGCAAAAACAGCTACTGCTCTTTTGTTATTTAAAACTGGTTCACGAAATGAAAATAGAGAAAACAATGGTATCTCTCATTTTTTGGAGCATATGTTTTTTAAGGGTAGTAAAAATTATTCTAATACATTAGCCCTTTCAAGCGCCTTTGATGCCTTAGGTTGCGAATTTAACGCTTTTACTGGCAAGGAATATACTGGCTATTATGTAAAAGTGGCGGCTAGTAACTTAGAAAAGGTTTTGACTATTTTCAGCGATATGATGCTTAATCCGAAGCTTGAAAGCAAGGAAATTGAAAGAGAAAAGGGGGTTATAATTGAGGAACTGAAAATGTATGAAGACAATCCGATGATGCATATTGATGATGTTTTAGAAAACTGTCTTTTTGGCGATACGCCAGTTGGTTGGGACACTATTGGCACTAAGGAAAATATTCGTTGTTTTAAAAGAAAGGATTTTGTGAATTATTTAGAAAAACAATATTGCGCTTCTGCCGCTAACTTAGTTTTAGCGGGAGCAGTAAGTGGCCAGGCGTTAAAAAAGGGTAAAGCTTTGCTTAGCGCATTTAATCAGGGCGATTTCAGGTCAGCGGAAAGATTTAACTTAAAACAAAATAAGCCACAGTTAAAAGTAGTTTATAAAGATATAGATCAGACAGTTTTGTCTTTAGCTGTAAGAACCTTTCCCCTTGGCCACCCCGAAGAGCTGAAGGTAAAATTGTTAGCCTTAATTTTAGGAGGTGCCATGAGCTCACGCCTGTTTATTAGCTTACGGGAACGTAAGGGTTTAGCTTATTCGATAAGAACTAGTACCGAATTTTATTTTGATACAGGGTATTTATACACCCAAGCAGGTGTTCCTTTTGACAAGACAGAAGAGGCGATTAAAATAATTTTGCGTGAATACAAACGATTGAAAACAACAAAAATTAGTGCCCAAGAATTAAAAAAGGCTAAAGATATTATTTCAGGAAGAATGATAATGCAAATGGAGTCCAGTGATAATTTGGCTAGTTGGTACGGTGCACAAAGTTTGTTTCGTTCGAAGGTAAAAACCCCTCAAGAGTATTTAGAGCAGATTAAAAAGATTAATGCCTCATCTTTACAAAAAACTGCACGCGAGATTTTTAAAGAAACAGATTTAAACTTAGCATTAATAGGAAGGAATAAAGAGGTGAAGTTAAAAGCATTGCTTAAGATATAAGTTTAACTTATTAGTTATGATAAGTAATAAAACAATTTGGCTCATTATTTTTTCAGGATTAATAATTATTTCTGGTGTTTTTTGGTGGAACATTGATCGCTTAAATCAAGGACAGGACGTAATATGGAATAAAAATTTAAAAACAGAAGAAAAGGTTGTAGTTAAAACAGAGCTAGAAATAAAAGAAAAAAGGCCACTGAGATTTATGTTCTTTGGTGATGTCATGTTAGATAGAAATGTAGCCAATGTTTTAGAGAAAAAAAACATGGAAGAATTATTGGCTGGGCTTTCAAGTAAAGATGATTATTTTAAAAAAAGTGATATAATCAGCGCGAATTTAGAAGGAGCGGTTACCAATGAAGGAAAACATTATGCGCCGGTTAATTTGTATGATTTTGCCTTTCCAGTGGAAAGGCTTACTGGTTTAGAACAGAGAGGTTTTAATTATTTTACTCTAGCTAATAATCATTTCTTAGATCAAGGGGAGAGGGGGGTTAAAGAAAGCCGGGAGAATTTGGCTAAAGAAAACTTTTATTTCAGTGGCGCTCCAGATGCTAAAATAGATGATTTTTCACGGATTGATGTAAAAATAGAAGATAAAAAAGTCGCCTTAATAGGGTTGTCGATGGTGTATAATCATTTTTCGCGTGAGAAGGCTATTGCTTTGCTTTCACAGACAAAAAATGAAGTTGATTTAATAATAGTAAATATTCATTGGGGAAATGAATATGAGCACTTATTTAATAGATACCAACAAGAAGTAGGACATTATTTGATAGAGGAAGGTGCGGATATAATAATTGGACACCATCCCCACGTTGTCCAAGGAATGGAAATTTATCAAGGTAAGCCAATTTTTTATTCTTTAGGAAATTTTATTTTTGATCAATATTTTTCTATTCCCACCCAAACCGGTTTAGCGCTTTATTTAGAAATAGATGAGGAGGAATTAATTTTTAAATTTTTCCCTTTTTCTTCAAAACAATCAGCGCCAACTTTCAAGGAAGATAAAATCGAGATAGAAAATTTTTTAAATGATTTTATTTCTTGGTCAGAAATAGATCAAGAATATTCAACTATGCTTAAAAGTGGCGTGTTGGAAGTTAAAAGATAATAATAAATTTAATGACAGATTTATTAAAAAATTTAAATAGCGCTCAAAAAAAGGCGGTTACTCATTTACAGGGACCACTTTTATTAGTGGCTGGAGCTGGTACAGGCAAGACAACGGTTTTAATTAATCGGTTGGCATATTTGGTTTTAAATAAAAAACAAAGCACTGACAACATCTTGTTACTCACTTTTACCGAAAAGGCAGCAGGTGAAATGGAGGAGCGAGCGGATAGAATACTTCCCTATGGATATACGGATTTATGGATACACACTTTTCATGGCTTCAGTGAGAGAATTCTACGAGATCATAGTTTGGAAATAGGACTTAATCCAGACTTTAAATTATTATCAGAAACAGAACAATGGGTTTTTGTAAAAAAAAATTTAGCCGCCTTTTCACTTGATTATTATCGTCCTTTAGGTAATCCGACAAAATTTATTTCTGAGTTGCTTAAACATTTTTCTCGTTTAAAAGATGAAAATATTACAGTGGATCAGTATTTAAAATATGCAGAAAAATTTAAGGTAGAAAAAGAGGGCGACCAGGAAGAGAAGATGAAAATAACAGAATTATCTCAGGCTTATAGTACTTATAATAATTTATTGTTAGAGGCTGGTTATTTAGATTTTGGCGACTTAATTACTTATACCATTAAGTTATTTAAGCAAAGAAAAAATATTTTGCAGTTTTATCGACAAAAGTTTAAATATATTATGGTTGATGAGTTTCAGGATACTAACTTAGCGCAATATCAATTAATTAAATTACTTGCTTCCCCGAAGAACAATTTATTAGTGACAGGTGATGACGATCAGGCTATATATAAATTTAGAGGCGCTTCGATTTCCAATATTATGCAATTTAAAGAGGATTATAAAGAAGCGCAAGAGGTTGTTTTAACTGATAACTATCGTTCTTATCAAGAAATTTTAGATGCTGCCTATCGTTTTATTCAGCATAATAATCCTAATCGCCTAGAAGATAAATTAAAAATAAATAAACGACTTTTAGCAAAAACTAAAAAGGAAGTAAAAAAATATAATGTTACGCCAGTTAACTTTTTAAGCTTTGCTGGTGTGGACGATGAGGTCGCTTTTACTGTTTCTAAAATTAAAGAGATTTATTTTTCTGAAAATAAAGAAGAGAACAAAATTAGCTTCAATGATTTTGCTATTTTAGTAAGAGCAAATGATACGGCCAATGCTTATGTAAAAGAGCTGAATCGTCAAGATATCCCCAATCAGTTTATGTCCTGGCGAGGCTTGTATTATAAGCCAATTATTTTAGATATTTTAGCTTATTTTCGTTTACTTGATAATTATCATGAATCAGCTGCACTATTTCGTATTTTAAGCATGGATTCTTTTTTTATTTCTCACACTGATATGGTGGCAATTAATAAATGGGCGCGGCGCAAGACATGCTCACTTTATGAAGCGTTGCAAAATATTGAAAAAATAGTTGAGGTTAGTGGTGCGAGCATAAAAAATTGTCAAAAATTGTTAACGCTTATAAAAGAACATTCACAGCTTGTAAAATCTACAAAACCAACTAAGCTTTTTCTTCATTTTGTTTATGATTCAGGCCTGTTGGCAAACTTAGATAGAGACAGGGACTTAGAGCAGTTTTCTTATTTAAATCAATTTTATCAAAAAATAAAAAAGTTAGAAGAGTCAGGTTCTGATTTAAGATTGAAAGATTTTTTAGAAGCGATTAATCTAGAGCTAGAGGCTGGAGAAACGGGCGCTTTAAAATTAGATTTTTTAGACAATGATACAGTTAAAGTAATGACTGTTCATGGAGCCAAGGGCTTGGAGTTTAAATATGTTTTTCTTGTTAATTTAGTTGATAAAAAATTTCCCACAATTGCGCGTAGTGAAAAAATTTCTATTCCTAAAGACTTGATAAAAGAGAAGGTGCTAGCTGATAAAAATGCACACGTTGAAGAAGAGCGTCGACTTTTTTATGTGGCTTTAACTAGGGCGAAGAAGGCAATTTTTTTAACAGCCGCTAAAGATTACGGAGGCGCAAGAGAGAAAAAGCCATCAAGTTTTTTAGCAGAAATGGGGATTGAGCAAGACGCTAAAATGCTAGAGCCAGTAAGTGTTGAAAATTTGCAGTTTATAAAAGATTTAAAAGGGGAACTAGAAGGTGAAAGAAAAAAGATTACCAATAAAGATGACTATGTTTTACCTGCGAGATTCTCCTTTTCGCAATTAGCCGCTTTTTCAACCTGCCCCCTGCAGTATAAATTTGCATTTGTTTTAAAAATACCAGTAGTTAGCGATAAGGCGGCCTTTGCTTTTGGGCGGTCTTTGCATACAACCCTTTGTAATTTTTTACAGCCTTTATTAAGTGATAAATATAAACAGAGTAGTTTATTTGCCAGCACAGAGAGTAAGAAAAAGATAGAAAATGCATTAAACAAAAAGCGTTTGCAGGATCTTTACTTAAAGTATTGGCAAAGTGATGGCTATCAAAGCAAGGAGGAGAAAGAGGCATATTTTGAAAAAGGAAAAAAAGTTTTAAGTGATTTTTTTCAGGATTATCAAGAAAATAGACCGTTTGAAATTATTTTTTTAGAAAAAAACTTTACTTTTAAAATCGGGCTAGATGTTATAAAGGGGACTATTGATAGAGTAGATCGACTACCTGACAAAACACTAGAAATTATTGATTATAAAACTGGAGGCACTAAAGAAAAGCTTGTTTTAGCTGACAAAAAACAATTAATTTTATATCAATTATTTTTAGAAGAGTATTTACAAGAAACAGTCTCTAAGCTAACCTATTATTATTTGGAAAGCGGCGAGAAAAGATCCTTTCTGGCGAGTGAAAAAGAAAAAATTAAAATCAAAGAACAGATTAGAGATGAAATAGCGGCAATAAAAAAAAGGGATTTTCACCCTTCACCTTCACCACTATGTCAGTTTTGTGATTTTAGAGATATTTGTGAATTTAGGCAAGTTTAAATTTTTATATTATGTCCAAGGAGGAAAGATTAATAACACCACAAGAAAAACCAGAAGAAGATGCCTTAGAGACTTCTTTAAGGCCACGTCATTTTCAGGATTATGTGGGGCAAGAGAGAATTAAAAAGAACCTGGAAATTGCAATTTTAGCGGCTAAAAAAAGAGGTGAGCCGATTGATCATGTTTTACTTTATGGCGCACCTGGTTTAGGAAAAACTACTCTAGCACATGTTATTGCAAATGAAACAGGGGCTAATATTCGTGTTACCTCAGGACCAGCAATTGAAAAAAGCGGTGACTTAGCGGCTATCTTAACTAATTTAGAGGCAGGAGATATATTGTTTATTGATGAAATTCATCGATTACCAAAAACAGTGGAGGAAATACTTTATCCAGCAATGGAGGATTTTGCTTTAGATATTGTAATGGGCAAGGGGCCCAGTGCGCGTACTTTACGTTTAGATTTGCCCCACTTTACTATTGTTGGCGCAACGACTATGGCTTCATTGTTATCGGCGCCACTTCGTGATCGTTTTGGATTATCGTATCATCTTAATTTTTATGAAAACAAGGATATCGAAAAGATTATTAGTCGTAGTGCAAAAATATTAGGGATAGAAATTGCGTCTGAGGCAAAATCGGCAATTTCAAGTCGTTCTCGTCGAACTCCTCGTATTGCTAATCGTTTGTTAAAAAGAGCGCGTGATTACTGTCAGGTTAAAAATGAAGGAAATTTAACTCTACCTTATTGTTTAGAAGCTTTTTCTCTTTTGGAGATAGATAAGTTAGGACTTGATACCGTTGATAGGCGCCTGTTACAGACTATTGCGGAAAAATTTAAGGGAGGCCCAGTGGGATTAAACACTTTGGCAGCAGCTACAGGCGAAGAAGCTGATACCATTGAAAATGTTTATGAGCCCTATTTGTTGCAACTTGGTTTTTTAGATCGCTCTCCGCGAGGACGGGTGATTACGCATCTTGGTCGAGCACACCTTGGCTTAAATGATGAGCCAGAAAATAGCTTATTTTAATAAATGAAAACAAGTAATTTTGATTATAATTTGCCTACTAGTCTTATTGCGCAAAGGCCGGTAAAAAAACGCGATCATTCGCGTCTTTTGGTTTTAGACAAAGAAAAAGGAAGCAGAAAGCATCACTTGTTTTATGAGATTTTAGATTTTTTACAGACGGGAGATTTGTTAGTACTGAATAATTCAAGAGTTTTCCCTGCTCGTTTAATAGGAAAAAAAGAAAAAACACTAGGTACGGTTGAAATTTTTTTACATCAAAAAAAGGAGGTTAAAAAAACCTCAGTTGTTTGGGAATGCCTATTGCGAGGCAAGGTAAAAACAGGGGGGTATGTTATTTTATCGAAAAAAATGAAAGCGAGATTATTGGCGCCGATTGAAGATGGGTTGTGGTTAGTAGAATTTAATTTACCTGATAAAGATTTTTGGCAAGAAATAGAAAAAATTGGTGCAGTACCTCTGCCACCTTATATAAAAAGAGAAAAGAAAAATGAAGAAGATAAAAAAAGATATCAAACAGTGTATTGTCGATCTGATAAGGCTGGTTCAGTAGCGGCACCAACAGCCGGCCTGCACTTTGATAAAAGTTTGCTCAAAAAAATAATTGCCAAAGGGGTAAAAATAGAATTTGTTACTCTTAATGTTGGTCTGGGCACCTTTGCGGCAGTAAAAACAGAGGATATTGAAAAACATAAAATGCACAGTGAGTACGTTGAAATAAGTAAGGAGGTGGCGTTATCTGTTTATCGGGCAAAACAAGAAGGGCGTAGAATAATTGCGGTTGGCACCACAAGTTGTCGCGCTCTTGAATCTGCGGCGGAGAAAATATTGGAGACAAAGGGGAATATTAATGATCCACTTCTTTTTTGGACAGACATTTTCATTTATCCGGGATATAAATTTAAAATTATTGACAGCTTGCTTACTAATTTTCATTTGCCTAAATCAACTTTACTTA